>Ga0335070_10000321_pt1 | contig 56288 bp, 75 predicted proteins | sample Lox_Sample_13_FD_206722 | JGI IMG/M metagenome (GOLD analysis project Ga0335070, IMG submission 206722) | Soil microbial communities from Loxahatchee National Wildlife Refuge, Florida, United States - Lox_Sample_1.3 | ecosystem: Environmental > Terrestrial > Soil > Wetlands | place: USA...
CCGCCGACCTATATGGCACGTTGGTGGGCAACAACCAAACCGGGGCAGGAGCCGGCGCAGAAGCGGTCCTGCTGCGCCTGACGCTGAAATTTCGCTCTCGATCTTCCTTGATGCGATGGACGCCCTGCGGGTATTGCAGCGGAATTTTGGCGCGGCGGCAAAAACTTATCATCTGGCTCTTGTTGCCGCCCAGCCCCAGTTCATGGCTGATCTCAGCAGAAGTCAACTTTTGCGCCGCCAACGCGCGCACCGCACCGACCACTACCGGTATTTTGGTGCTGAACGGAATGTCGCCGCGTAACAACATGCGCCGCACGGTCTTGATGTCATCAGAAGTCGCGGTGTGGCTCACGTCGTCCATCGTTCCTCTCCCCTTCGTCCGGCCAGTCGAAATCCTGGCCGATGAACCGCTCGAACGCCTCGCGGCAAGAGTTCAGGTCCGGCACGTTGACGATGCTGGTCATGCGGCCGTTAAGTTGCTTGACTGCCGGCGGATAGTCATCAAGCAGCGGATTATCGAAACTCAGCTTCGAGCGGTGAAACGGCCGGCCGATGAACTTCTCCAAGTTGAATGCCAGCGCCTGTGCCGACGGCACCGACCGCACGTTGCGGGCACGCAGGTTGAGCGCCATGGCGACGTGCAGCGCCGGCACGGCCGCCGTTTCCGGCCACTCGTCCTTTTCCGGCTTCTGTGCCCAGTTCAGGCAATCCGGCAGCAGCAAGCCGTCCTGCAACGTCTCGAGCCACCATGCCTCCATCGGCTGCAGGTTGATCGATTTCAGGCTCAGCAGCGCGTCGTTCTTGACGTTGACGCGTGGGAGCGCCGGGTCATAGTCGAGATCGAGCAGCGCCTGGAACAATGCCGCCGGCCCGTCGCCGTCCAATTCCTTCAACACCCGCGTAATGAGATCGTCGCTGGCGCGGCGTTCCTTCATGTCGATCACGGTGTAGCGGCGGTCGCTGGGCCGGGCCGGCGCCGCGTGAATGTTATTGCTGGTCAAGGCCAGCCGCAGATAATTGCGCACTTTCTGGCTGTCGACGCCTTTGGGCTCGATCATGTGCCACGGGTCGGTGATCAGTGAGCGAATGATGCCGGCATGCTTGACGTCACCACCGTACAGTGCTTCCTCGGAGTGTAGCAGTAGCGCGCCGCCTAGATGCCGGTTGAACTGCCCGACGATGTGGTTTTCCTTGGTGACGGTGACGTAGGACGGCCCGAGAATCCGTCCGAAATATTCGAACATCAGCGTCTTGCCGGCGCCCTCGAGCGAACTGATTACAACCAGCGCGGTGAGCGACTTGTTGCACGGTTCGCGCACGATGTTGGCGAACCAGTGCGCCAGCCAGCGAAACAAATGTTTGTCGCCACCGCAAATAACGTCGCGCGAAAGTTCGATCCAGGCGCTGCAGTCGCCGGCCTTGGGCTCTACCGCCCAGCCGGTCCACAGGTTTAAAGTCTGGCCGTCGTCGGCGCCGGGCACGAAGTCGATGCCGCGGTAAGCGCGGCGCCGCGGATTGGTGAGCCACAACTTACCGCGCAACACCGGCTTGCCTTCGATGTCGGTGAAGTCGGTGCCGACCAGGTTGAGCCAGTCCTCCTTGCCGTAGAACAGCGGCGGCTGGCCCGGCAGCACGTCGGTGTCGGCAATGCGAAATTTGCCGCCGACCGGCACCACCGCCCAGCGCGAATTGTAATCGTTGATCAAATTTACTGACGGCGAGCCGGCCCACTCGAGCAGCCGATCGACCAGCTTGTCGTCGTTCAATTGTTTGCGCAGCACGCCGGCACCCGACACCTTCTTGCCGGCTTCGCCGCGCTTGTAAGTGGCGCGCACCGTGGGCAGCCGCGACTTGTCGCGATCGTCGGTGTAGTCGCACACCGCGGCGATGAATTGCTCGGCTTCATCCAGCGACCAGTCAAGATAGTAGAACAGCCCGGACAAACTCAAACACGGAGAATTATGAAAGCCCGGCTGCCAGATGTGACGCACCACCAGCACCGCGACGGCGACTTTGCGCACGGCGCGAATGAGTTCGGCGGCGTCGACCATCGGCACGTCGGGGTTCTCGTCGCTGTCCCAGCGGATCAGTTCGCCGGTCTGCTCGTGGATCGAGCCCGGCATCACTGTTTGATGGCCGGCATCGCCCCGCATTTCGACGATGGTGGATTCGTTGTTGCGCGGATCGTTGAATGCTTTTTTTTCAAATGTCGGCGTTTCAACACGATATAAATAATGCGACGCACGTTTGGACTCTCTGCCGAACACGGCCGGCGTCGGCGGCAAGAACACGGAGGCAAAATAGACGGCTTCCTCGCAGTCGAGATCGACGTCGACCGGCCCCGAATGCGCCGGCCCGGTGACGACGCCGACGCCATAATCGTTGTGCTGCCACAGTTCGTCGTCCGGCGGCTTGTAATCGAGATCGACGTAGGCGCGAGACACGGCGGCCTTGCGGCGCGGGTGCAGCGCGACGGGACGGAAGTTAAAGCGGCGCAGCCAGGCCAGCGTCTGCAGCACGGGCAGCGAAGAAGCGCCGACGACGACCGGGCGCGGCTTAGGCATCAGCGGCGATCAGGTCGAGGCCGGTGCCGGTCCAGCGAATGATACCAAGCACGGGCGGCGGGACCGGCCCGTGCAGCTTGACCATCGCGAGGAAGCGGGCACGATTCTCGTCGTCAGCCACAACGGTCACCAGCGTGCCGCCGGTATTGCGGAAAGAATAGCGCACGAAAAACCCTCCCTATTTGAAAGACCAAGGACGCAAGCGTAACGCAACTGGGACGGGGCGTCAAGTAGGAAACGCGAGGAACGTCAACGGCGCCAGAACCGGCGCGACACGGGAATCTTGAGAACAGTGGTGATGGGCCAGGGTCATGTCAGTCGTGCCATGGCAATTCGGGCGCGGCAGCAATAAGCTCGACGAAGGCAGCAATACCGAGTTCGATGATAATGAGAACGAGAAGAAACGAAGTCATAGAGAAGCTCCTTTTTGCCGTACTGAAACGACAACAGTCACGACTTCAGGAGGCATAGGATTGATCTCATCCGGCGTTAAATCACGTGTCAAATCTGGCCTCCACTCTTTCATTGTCTTACTGCCTTTACTGGTGTTACACGCCTCACACAACAATTGTAAATTATGAGGCCAATGTGTGCCGCCCCGACTAAGCGGCATGATGTGGTCCACGTGATAGCCGGTCTTTAAACCAACACCGCACAAACATCGGCCACGTTGTTTTTCAAATAAAAGTTTAATATCTCGTTGCGCATAAGCGCCAGGTTGAGCGTTACGTTTAGCATTATTGGCGCTTACTGAAGCGCAACGAGATATTCGCTGGTCGGCGTCTCTTACTTTTTTATCCCAGCAGACAACACACTTACCATTACGAGTGTAGCGTTCTCGCCCATGACCAGGACATAACATGCCACGATAAGTTGGCGAACGAAGCCGACGAGCGTCGATGCGAGACGGGGGTAAATACATGCGGTGCTCACCACTTTTCATCTTGTGTCGCGGCCAGCGATGTGCTTTGGTCACGCCCAGTAGCCAAGGGGACTGCTCCGCGAAACCTGTGACCAGGACCGGTCAGGTTTCGCGCCCCTTGGCGAAGGGGGTAAGGCTAACACAGCCGAACCCCGGACACAAGTCGAAAGTCCGACCTGTCCACTTCTCGAAGACAAGCCAGCCTCACTCGAGGCCCGCGGGACGGGCCTGTGTCCGACCTGTCTTACTTGGCGGGGTCGCGCGCGTACGCGGGAGGGGCGGCGTCGCGGCGATCTTCCCTTTTTTCTTTCCGAAGAAGAAGAAAAAGTAGTTACATATAAGACAGGTAGGACAGACCCGCGTCGGACGGGGCTCGAGAGCGTCCGACTTTTCATCAACGGGTCGACAGGTCGGACGTAGGCCCGTCTCACCGCACTCCACATTCATGGCCTCGCCGCCTCGGTTCCGGGAACTTGACGAAACCCCCCGCGGCGTGATATGGGGCGGTTCGAAACAATCGTCGCGGGCCGGCGCGTCAATCGAAATACCGGCCGCACGGCTCGACTTTAGGTTGAGGGGTTGGATGCCGTCGTTCTTCATCGTCCGTACCGCACCCCAGTGTGAAGAGCGCGTCAGGCGCAGCCTGGCGGCACGCTCGTTTGACGTGCTCCTGTTGTTGACGCGCTACACGCGGCGTGACCGGGTGATCGAGCGCCCGCTGCTGGCTCGCACGCTGCTGGTTGCCGATGATGGCCGCGGCATCGACCCGATCCGACAGACTTCAGGCGTGGTGCGCGTCGTCCATCGTGGTAATCAGCCGGTGCGCTTGCCGCAGTCTCTCGTCAACCGGTTATTGAAGCGTGAGGACGATGACGGCTTCGTCATGCTGCGGGCCGACGACCCCGGCGTGCTGCGGCCGATGGACAACGAGACGCGCGCCACGCTGTTTACGGCGATGGTGATCGATGCCAGCCTGGGATTGCCGGCATGAAGAAGCCCCGCCCTCCGCGCAAGCCTCAGATGCCGGCGACCGGCGACAAGTCGAACGGCAATCCGTTTCAACACAAGCGCAGCCGGGAAGCCGAAGACTGCGTGGTGTCGTGGCTCGAAAAAGGCTACACGGTCGGTTATGCGGCGGACAAGGCCAACATTTCGCGCCAGACGCTGCTTGAATGGCGGAAGGACCAGAATTTTAATGCGCGGGTCGAGCAGGCCATCGAGCGCGGCACCGACGTGATCGAGGACGAGGCGCGGCGCCGTGCCGTCGACGGCGTGTCGAAGCCAGTCTATCAAGGCGGTGAGTGCGTTGGTCATGTTCAGGAATACAGCGACGCGCTGATGCAGATGATCCTCGGCGGTCGGCGCAACAAGTACCGCAAGCAGCAGGTCGAACATTCCGGGCCGAACGGCCAGCCGATTCCACACAAGATCGAAGTCGAGTTTGTTTAAACCAGGAGAGAACGATGCGTGTATCAGTTTTGGTTGCGATGATGCTGGCCTTCAGTTCGGTCGCGATGGCGGCGGACACTTTGCCGCCGGCTGAGGCAGCACAGGTTCAGGCACAGCCGCAGGTTGATATTGCCCAGGCGACGCAGAAGAGCCTCGAAGCCACGCTGGGTGCGCTCATCGTCAACAACACGCAGTGTTCGCAACAGAATCTCGCGGCGGCGGGCGTTATCGCCGATCTGCGACGACAGTTGGCCGCGGCGCAGGCCAAGAATGAAGCGCCGGCAACCGGAGCGCCGGCCGGCAAGTGACGCGGCGCGCTTTCGCAAGGGAGACTGACTATGAATAGGAACTACGTTAAGGTTATCGCGGGGGCGGCCGTTGCTGCGTTGCTGGTGCCGCTCGCCGTTCACGCGGCCGGATTGTGGCCGAACTTCCCCATCGTCGGCGGCGCGTCGTATTGCTCGTCATTCAACCAGCCGGGCGGCCCCGGTACGCCGCAACAGTGCACGAACACCGTGCCTGCCGGCCCGCCGATGACTGGCCTCGAACAGGTGCCGGCCGATACCCGCACCACCGGGGGCGGCCCGCAAACGGTGCTGGTGCCGTTGTCTCAGGCCGCCGGCTCGACCTGGGGCACGCCGCGCAATTTCCTCGGTAACGGCGCGCTCAATATCACCAATACCAACGGCACGTCGACCGTGACCTGTGCCACTACGTCGGCGATGACCGTCGCGGCGCTCAGTGCGGATCGCTGGGGCTGTGACGCCAACGTTGGGTCCGGCGTCGGGCGCACTGCCATCGTGACGTCGTCGCCGACGCCGCCGACCGGCTTTACCAATGCGATGAAGGTGTGGCGTAATTCCGGCGCGCTGACCCAGCCGGTGTGCGTGATGCAGGCGGTGCCGGCGACCCAGTCGGCGATGCTTGCCGGCCAGCAGGTCACGCTGTCGGCCTACGTGGCGGCGCTGGCGGGTCTGGCCGCGGACAACGGCGGCACGGCCAACCTGGTGATCATCACTGGCACCGGCACCGACGAAGGTCTGACGCAGTCGTGGACGGCGTCGCCTGCGATCACGCCGGCCTGGACCGGCATCGCGACGCTGGTCAACACGACGATCAACCTGTCGACCACGTTTGCGCGTTATTCGACCACGGCGACCATTCCGTCGACCGCGACCGAAATCGGCGTCATGTTGTGCTTCACTCCGACTGCGACTGGTTCCGGCGCGACTGACGGTTTTGCCTGGACCGGCGCCCAGTTGGAAAAGGCCCCCGGCGCGTCACTGTTTGAAGTGCGGGCCAAGGCTGATGAAAACAGGGATGCGCTGCAGTATTTTTATCGCATCGTTGAAGGCGCGGTCGGTGCGGTTCATGCGCCGTGCACGTCCTCAACCACTTCGCTCGAAACCTGCATCCTGCAGTTCCCGGTGCCGATGTACAAGACCCCGACCATGTCGTACACGTCCGGCTTTGGGTCGTGCTCGACTACGGCGTGCTCGGCGCAGACCGCGTGCACCGTGACCCGCACGTCGACGCTGCAATCCGGCTTCGCGGCCACCAACGTCCGCGTTCCGATCGATTGCACGTCGTCTGCCGGCTTCCCGGCCGCGGGTTCCGCGACCTTGCTGATGGACGACGCTGGTTCCGGCATTATCAACGCCTGGACTGGCCTCTGAATTTAGTGCGCGTGAAGTGAACCTCCCTAGACTTGGCGCGGGCGCCTGAACAACGCCCGCGCTTCCTTCCACCGGAGGGGCAAGATGCTCAGTCTGATCAGAACGTCGCTCGTCGCCGCAGTCCTCGCCTGGTTCGGCGTCGCAGCCTTCGCCGCAGAGCCGGTCTTCCCCGGCACCGGTTATCCGAAGTGGCAGCCGTATTCACAGACCAACCCGCTGGTGGTTGCTCATATATTTAAATACGGCAACATCACGACCGACACCACGACGACGCTGAAGACCGGGGCCGGTATCCTGCATTCCCTTTCGTTCAATACGCCGGTCGCGACCACGGTGGTGACGGTTTATGACAACACCGCGGGGTCGGGCACCAAGATTGCCACGATCACAGTGCCGGCGTCACCGCAACCGGTCACGATGTTTTATGATGTTGCATTCACGACCGGGCTGACCATCGTGACGGCGACCGCAGCCAGCGACATCACGGTGAGCTACCAATGAAAACCTGGTTGAACCGCTTAAATACCGCGACTTGGCTAATTGGCTGGTCGCTGATCCTTGGCGTCATGCCGTCATGGGCGCAGACCGCGGCGCTGTTGCCGAATGCCAAGCAAACGTTCGTCGACCAGAACGGCGCCCCGCTGTCGAACGGCACAGTGACGTTGACCGTTCCGAATACCAACACGCCGAAGACGACGTGGCAGGATTCCGGTGAGACGACGCCGAATACCGACCCCGTGGTCCTGGACGCCGCCGGCCGCGCCGTCATCTACGGCCAAGGTAATTACCAACAGACCGTTAAGGATTCGAACGGCGTTCAACAATGGAGCGCGATCACCACCGCGTATGGTGCATCGGCCCCGTCCGGCGCCACCGGCACCGATACCGCGCCGTTGGGCACCGTAATGCCGTGGGCCGGATTTGCAGTGCCGACTAATTGGCTCATTGCGGCTGGGCAACCGGTGTCGCGCACGACCTACGCGCAATTATTGGCCGCCATCACGATTGCCAGCACCGGAATTTCGTGTACGTCGTCTTCAACCACGTTGAACGGCTTTATTGACACGTCGCAGATGGCGGTCGGTGAACCAATTGAAGCGACTTGCCTGTCGCCCGGCACGACGATTGCGACGATTCCGTCCGCCAATTCGGTGACAGTGTCGGCGGCGGCAACATTGACCGCTACGGTTACGGCTACCGTATTTCCGTGGGGTAATGGCAACGGCGTGTCGACTTTCAATTTACCTGATTTGCGCGGCCGGACGTTTGCCGGTGCCGACGCAATGGGCGGCACGGCGGCCAATCGTCTGACGAGCACTTATTATGGCGCGAGCGCCGCAGCGCCGGCCATTGCTGGCGGCAATCAGAGTGATGCTGCCACTACCACGCTGGCGCAGGCCAACTTGCCAAACGTCAATTTTACGGTAGTAGGCACGGCAGCGCCGCAGACAATTACTTACGCAAATGCGCCGCTTAATGCGGGCGGTAGCTCCGCTTTTGTTGCCAATGGTGGTAGTTTTAATGCTGTAATTGGGCCAGGTGTATTAAGTATTTCGGCTTCATCGAGCGCGGTCACCGGTACGGCGGCGTCTGGCGGGTCAGGCACGCCCGTGGTTAGCGCCAATTTTGGCGTCATTCAGCCAACCATCACGATTAATTACATCGTCAAAGCATTGCCGAATTCGAGCGGCGCGGGTGGCGTCGTCTCGTTCGGTGGCATGATCGGCGACATCATTTGCGGCGTGGGCCTTGTCTGCGGGCCGGTTGGTTCGCCCCCAGTTAACACCGTTTCCGTAAGTTCAAGCTTCGGCGTCACCGGGCCTGGAAGTTCGACTTCCGGTCATATTGCGACATGGAACAACACGTTGGGTTCGCTGCTGGCTGATAGCGGCGGCCCGCCCCCGGCTACGCTGGCCAAAGTGTCGCATCAGTTTTTGGACAGCTACACGTCGACGACGGGGTTATTCACGCAAAGCCAGCCCGCATTCGGCGACATTTCGGGCATAATCGCAGTGTCTCAAATGCCGGTGGTGCCGGCATCGACACCAGATTCGAACTTCTTTGGGACGGCCAGTATCATCGATGGCTTAGTGGCCACGGTTACACCCGTTGCGTTATCGGGCTGCACGGTCAACACCGGGGGCGGCAGTTATAGCGGGTCGCCGACCGCGACATTGCAAGCTGCCAATAATTATCTTGGCGGTTCGGGCGGTGGTTCGGTCGGCCTGACCGTAAGCGGCAATGCCATTACGGCTTGTTCGGCTTCAGGTGGAACATACACCACGCTGCCGCAAGTTGCTATTACTGATAGTACGGGCAGTGGCGGCACGGTGTACGTGACTGTGGCGTTGAATGCGATCAATTTTTCGTCCGGCCATATCAACGTTGCCGGCAATACTGTGACGGTTGCCGGCGGCACGATTAGTGGGTTGACGGCGTCAAGTTCAGGTTCCAACGGCTCTTATTGTATTTTCGTCAACACGAGCACAGGGGCGCTAACGAGCGCACAGGAAGGCGGCACGGGCTGTACGGCCCAGGCATCGGCAGGCACACAGGCCCTGGCAGAAATCGTGACGAGCGCTCATTTTGGCGGCCCGCCTGCGACTAATACAGACATTATTGCCTATAAAGGCGTGATGAAGCGCTCGGGGGCGGGTAGCTTCGATTTCTGGACTACTTCGAAGGATTTTCCCATTGTATCATCTAGTTATCTGGATCAGACCGGCTTACCTGGTCCTGCAGGGCCGCCCAACAATTGCCCTGTCGGGGCGCCAAAGCTTAATACCGGCTGTTTCTCTAACAGCAACTTCCAGGAAATTTTCTCCGCCGATATCACGCCCATTCCGTATGGGACAACGCTTGATGTGGGGCCGGTTCTCTCCTACTATCGAGTAAACACTGCACGTACGCAACAATCGGGTGACTATCTGCTGGGCATCAACGCCTTCGCGCTCAACGGTAACACGACACTGGAATTTGGCTACACCCAGTGGCTAAACAAGATTGTGTCAGTCGGTACGGCTGGTAATAGCTATAAGGACGTAAAAGCCGCACAAATCTTCTCGACCGTGGGTATCGATACGCAGGCACTGTCGGTCCCTTCGGTCGTGCCACGCTTTGAAATTCGCTCTGGTCTGATGGCGGGTGAAGAAACTGGCGGTATTACGGCGCATTGCGGCCAGTTTGCGTTGCCGAGTGGCGGCGTGACGATGGCCGATCAAGGCCCCAGCACGATCAATATGTGCGGCAACGGAACCAACAATCTGGGTAATGCCATGGGCTATTACCTGGATAATAAGAAAATGCTTACGACGCAGTCGCTGACGTTGTACGCAAACAGCGGCTCAGTTTCGTTTGCCACCCCCACCACCGTCAGCGGCACTTATACGTTGCCCGCGGCGCCGCCGGCCGGCAATGGTTATTCGCTGACTTCGACCACGGCTGGCGTGATGAGTTGGACCAACGTCAGTGGCGGTTCAGGTACGCCGTGTACAACTACGGCTCTTTCGCTGCAATACAACGCCGCCGGCGCCTTTGGCTGCGTGGCCGGGGTGACGAGCAACGGCTCAAACATCGTCATTGCCTCCAATAATCTGTTCCTGGGCGGTTCTTCCTCGGGTAACACTATACTGAATGCCACTGCGGTTGCCAGTGGTACGGCAACGTTGCCAGCCAACACCGGCATAATCGCCGAATTAAATCTCGCTCAGACCTGGTCCGCGGCGCAGAGCTTCAATTCCAGCGACCTGGTTTTGAACGGTTCGTCTAGCGGCTCGACGACGTTGAATGCCAGCGCCACGGCAAGCGGAACGGCAACGTTGCCTGCGAACACCGGCATCGTTGCAGAACTTAATCTGGCGCAGACGTGGTCCGCGGCGCAGAGTTTTAATTCCAGCGATTTGATTTTGAACGGGTCGTCCAGTGGCTCGACCACGCTGAACGCTAGCGCCACAGCGAGCGGCACGCTGACGTTCCCTGCGGCCACGGACACGCTGGTTGGTAAAGCAACGACAGACACGCTGACGAACAAGACCATTACCTCAAATACCGACACGCTCGGCACAGTGACGATGTCGCTAGGTTCCGATGCGACCGGCGACACTTATTATCGCGATTCAGGCACGCATCTTGCGCGCCTAGCAGTTGGCAGCGCAGGTCAAGTATTGGGAAATTCCGGCGGCCTGCCCGCCTGGGTCCTGAGCAACTTGTCGGCAAGTCAAGGCCGGTTGACGCTGCAGAGTGCTACGCCGGTCATGACCACCACGCAATCGGCCAAGACCACGGTCTTCTTAGATTGTTATAAAGGTCCGAACGTCGCGGTGTACAACGGCACTCAGGCAACGTTCCTGGCCATCGGCAGTTGCGAAATTTCGATGGGGTTGGATGCCGTCACGCCGCACATTGCCAGCGGCAGCGTTTATGACGTATTCGCGATCAACAATTCAGGAACGCTCGCGATCTGCGCCGGTCCGGCGTGGAGCACCACCAGCACGCGTGGCACGGGTGCCGGCACGACGCAAATTCACGTCAATATGACTGTGGGGTTCCTGACTAACCAGAATTCGCTGACACATTGTTATGGCGGTGCCAGCGGGACGACCGATTTCGGCACTGTTGCGGCTGACCAAGGTACTTATCTTGGTTCATTATACGCGACGGCCAACGGCCAGACTAGCTTTACATTCGGCGCGATAGGCACGTCGGGGGGCCATGCCACAGCTGGGCTTTATGCACTGTATAATTATTACAATCGCGTTTCGATCAAGACGATGGTCGGCGATAATGCCGCCAGTTGGACCTGGAATACTGCTTCCTGGCACCAAGTTAATGCTTCGGCCGGTATGCAAACTCAATTTTTGGAGGGCGTGTCAGAAGACGCCATCGATGCGGTGTACAACGGCGAAACGGCAGCGGGAACTGCTACCAATTGTTCCGTCGGCGTCGGGTTGGACAGCACGACGGCGCCCAGTGGCGCATTCCTGTTCAGTTCGTTTGTTGGGCAATTTACCCAGGTAGTGGGCCGCTATGAAGGCGTCGCTCCGTTAGGCTTTCATACGCTGGCGGCCTTGGAATTTTCCAGCACCACCACCGGCTGCACCTTTTATGGTACGCAAGGCGTGTCATACTTACAAAGTGCAATGTCGAGTACAACTTGGCAATGACCATGCAGCACCCATATCAAGTCCTGCGCCCCGAATACGAAGCCGATCTCGCGGCAATGAAAGTAACGCGCCCCATCGAAGTAGACAAGGTGGCGCAGTCGCTGTTGCCCAAGATGGACTTATATCTGCGCGAGCAGGAAGTGGTTAAGGTGCCGGCGGCGTTCCTGGCAGCGCTCGATCAGCGTGAGGATGATGCCAACCCGCACTGCGCCATCGGACAGGGCGATCCATGGAATCGAGTATCGCGCAACGTGCCGCGCGGCAAGGGGCCATGGTCGTCCAAGTTCGACGCCGACATCTTTTACATTCGGTACGATCACCTGGACGACAATTCGGCGCCATGGTCGTGGTCTTATGTGTGCTGGAAGGGCGAAGCGTGGAACGGGTTTGGCCCGCGCAGTCACGGCATCCGCACCGGTTATTTATGGTCCGGCACCAGCCTATACGTGCGCGGAAAATATGTGGCCGACAACGAATGGGACGCGCGGGAAACCGACAAGCAGCTTGGCATCATTCCGGTGATGCGCCGGCTGATCGCGTTGCGGCCCGATCTTGCGTTTGATAATTTACCGGCACATGACACGCTTGCCATCGTCCCGCCGCCGCAACCGTTACCGCATGGCGTCGGCGGCCCGGCAGTCGGCGTCTCGGTGATCGGGCCGCATGACACGCGCTGGGTGCAGCAGGCACTTAACACCTGCTATCTGCCGGCGGCCGACGCGTTGAAGGTGGACGGTTCGTATGGGCGCCGGACGCGTGAAGCGGTGCGCTCATTCCAGCGGTTCAATAAGCTGGTGCCGGACGGGCTGTTCGGGGAAAAGACCGACGCCGCACTTACCGCGGCAATGAAGCAACATCAGGGAGTAACGCAATGACCCTCGTCCCTGCACGCGTTTCGGTCGTGTTCGGGCAGTTCGGCGCCGCGGCTGATCCGATCAATCTACCCGCATTTCAGCAACGCCTCAGTAAGGAAGGAATCGAGACGATCTTGGTGCAACATACCGACAGCCAGAAGACTTACGATTTTTTACACCGTTTCGTCGGATTTTGCGGCATCGTCGGCGCCAGCCTCGGCGCAGGCGCAGCGCCGATCTTCGCCGGCTACCTTAACCCGCAGAAGGTCGACTTCGTTGGCGGTTTTCAGCCTTCGGACTGGGACCCGGTCATGCATGAAGTGTCGATCCCGGATGGCGACGATCTCATCACGCGCGCCGTCAACGTGCCGGCGAACGTCGTACGGGCGTTGTGCTTCCGCAACCCGGTCATCTTTGAGACGGGCGCCCTTGGTCATGCGACCTACGTGCCAGCGCCCGGCAACAAGACGACCAAGATCGAGACGATCAAGCGGCAAGACGCGCACCCCGGCGACTTCGGTGAGGCGCAAGATACCATGTTCAACACGGTCATAGAGTGCTGGAAAGCACGACAATAAGATGAAGCTGCAACGCATCGTCTTCGGCGAGCCAAAACCTGGCGGCCCGGTGTTCGCAACCCTACTTAAGGGTTTGGACGAGAGCATATCTTATTGCAATTACACCGGGCCGCTGCAGCACGACCGTGTCACCGATGTGCCGTTGACCGTGCCCATTCTCGGATTAAATTTTCGCCACCCTACTGACTTGAAGTTGATATCGGCACCGCCCGCGACCGGCGATCACTGGGGCATGTTTGCATGGCATCACGTCGAACTGTACGTGACCGGGGCCAAGGACGGCTGCATTCCGGAGCAGCACCAATTTTGCGTCGGGCTGTGTCGCGACATCTACGTCCTGGACAGCAGTGCGCCGCAGACGTGGGACGAATTCCAGGTCACGGCCGGCGTGTGCTGGGGGCTGAAGTTCCAAGATAAAACGGCCTATGTCGTGTTTCGCGGTTCGGACGACAAGCTCGACTGGCTGCGCGATCTGACTGGCATTGACCACGCGGCAGAAGGCGTGGTCGATCACGACAAGTTTGGCCGAATGTGGGACGGCTTCGTCATCGGCATGGCCGAGACATGGAAGGCAATCAAGCCTCTGCTCGCCGGGCTAGATGCCGTCGTTTTTACCGGCCACTCACTCGGTGCGGCACACGCTGACGTGGCCGCGGGCCTTGCACTGTTGGAACTAAACGGAGGGTAAAATGCAAGTCGACGCCAAGTTCACGTTCTGGTTCGGGGTTTTGACCAACGTCTTGATTCTCATCGCCGGCTACGGCGTGCAGCAAGCGCCGCCCATCATCGCGCAATACGCGCCCGACGTTCAATGGTTTGCTGGTCTTGCCGCGCAGATCAACGGCGTCGTGCTGACGGCGCTTACCGGCATTGCGTCAAGCAAAGCCGGTCCGCTGACCAGTGCGACGCTGCCGACCGGTACGAAGGCGGTTCTGGCCTGGCTGCTGTTGCCGCTGTTCATCTTGTTCGTCCTGTTCGGCACGCCGGCCCGCGCGCAGAATGGTTCGACGACGCCGGCAACCGCTGTCGCCAATCTGATCAAGAACATCAACAACATCGCACTGGCCGACCTGCAAAATGCTCAGGCGCTCGCCAATGCGATGCCGAACAAGGTGACGGCGCCGTGCTGGACCGCCGTTGTGAACATGGTGCAGAAGCAGCAAGCGGTCCTCAATCCACCGGCATCGACGACCGGCGGCACGACGCCGCCCCTACCGCCAGTTCATGTCTTTACCGACGCCGAGAAGGTGAGCGAACTTATTCAGTCGCTGCAGACCGGCGGCGACATTCAGATTAACTGCGCGGCCATGGCGGACGCATCGAAAAAGTCCGTACTGCAGATCGTCAGTGCGATCATTTCGGGGGCATCGGTGGCGCCCCTGGTGCCAATTGTGCCCTAGAGGCACGTAGTCGTCAGACCCAAGAAGACGGAGATACGCGATGTCGGAAGCTGGAAACGGGTCATTGTCACTGCTCAAATCGATTACCGAGACGAAAGAACGCACTGCCGCGTGGGCAATGCGCGGTCTGTTGCTCGCCATCAGTGCGTTGGGTGCGATTGCGTTATGGCTGGCTCAGGCCCAGCTTTCCGACATCAAGACCAAGGTCGACGGCGACAATACGCGCGTCTGGCAAGCCATGAGCCGGATCGCGGAAAACCAGGATAAGACGACTGTCGCTCTCACGCGGATTACGACTTCATTTGCCGATCATATACTGCAGTTTAACGAAATGAAGCAGCAAGTGAAGGACCATGAAGCCGCAATTCAGACGTTGCGGGCAGAAAAGGTGCCGCGTTGAAGGTTCAGTTTCCCGATAAAGTCAAGCCGATCTTTACGCCCGCGCCGTACAAGGTAATCTGCGGCGGGCGCAGCAAAGGGGCGTCGTGGTCGTTTGCCCGCGCCGCTCTCATTCTCGGCTCTCACCGGAAGCTGTTCATCGTATGTGCTCGTGAAGTGCAACGCTCGATCAAGGACTCGTTGCACCGCGTCATTTCCGAGCAGTCGGAGCAGATCGGACTGGGCGGTTTTTATCAGACGCTCGAAACCGAAATTCGGGGTGTCAACGGCACGACGTTCGTATTTACAGGCCTGAACAACATTAATTCGGTCCGCTCGACCGAGGGCATCGACATCTTGTGGGTAATGGAAGCGGCCCACGTGTCGAAGGCCAAGTGGCGCGTGCTGCTGCCGACCGTGCGGCGCGACCCGCCGGCCGGACCGTTCAAACAGGGGTCGGAAATCTGGATTGATCTCAACCCGGAATTGGTCACCGATGATACTTACAAGATGTTCGTGATTGACCCGCCGGAAGGCGCCATCGTCATCGTCATGAACTATAAGGACAATCCGTTCTTCCCGAAAACGTCGGAACGCCAGATGCTCGATATGCGGGCCAAGGACTATGACGAATATTTGAACGTATGGGAAGGCAGGCCGCGGCGCGCATTAAGCGGCGCCATTTATGCCAAGGAACTGGGCAAGGCCATCGAAGATGGTCGCGTGTCGCCGCGCATCAAGCACGACGCCGGGCGCGGCGTTACCGTCGTATTTGATCTCGGCGATTCGGACGCCTGCGCCTGCTGGGTGTTTCAGCAAATCAGCATGGATCACAACGCCATCTTCTACATGGAAGACGTGGCGAAGGACATCGGCTACTTCATCAAAGAGCTTCAGGCCCGCGGCTACATCATCAAGCGGGTGCTGTTACCCCATGACGCCCGGCAGGCGCACCAAGCAGCGCGCGGGCTGGTGCACAACACCATCGAAAAGCAGGTCAAGGCACTGTTGCCGACGCCCGGCATCGTGCGCATCGTGCCGAACATTCCGGAAGTCAATCAGATCAGCGCGACCCGCGCGCTATTTCCGCGCATCAACATCAATGAAGTCGACTGTTCGCAAGGCGTGCTGTCGTTGCAACATTACCAATACGACGTCGACCCGCACACCAACCAGCGGTCAAAGACCCCGAAGCATAACTGGGCGTCGCACGGTGCGAAAGCCTTCGGCTATTACGCGGTAGAACTACGCGAGGGCAACAAAAAGGAAAAAGAACAGGACACAGGCGACGAAGGCGCCGCCATCGAACGTGAAAGTTCGCTGCGGTCGGGCGACAGCCCCAACGGATGGATGAACCTGTAAGATGGCCAAGCGCCCCACGACCAAGGACCAGAGCACCGACAAGCGCACGTCGTCGCTCGAATTATCCGAAGACGACAGGATCGTCCAGGAAGCGCAGCAGCGTTTCAACCGGTGCGTCGACTGGGAAAGCCAGTTTCAGACGCTGTATAAGGCCGACGTGAAGTTTGCCAACGCCGACGCCGACAACGGCTGGCAATGGCCGCATGACTTGAAAAAAGAGCGCGAAAAAAACAAGCGCCCGTCGTTGACCATCAACAAAGTGGTACAAAAGGTCAATCTGATCGTCAATGACGCACGGGAAAACAAGGCGTCGATTACGGTCAAGCCGGTCGGCGACGACACGACATTTCGCGCGGCGCAGATTCAGGAAGGCATCGTCCGGCACATCGAGTACGTGTCGAAGGCCCAAACCATTTACGACAATTCGCTTGAAAGCGCGGTCGAAGGCGGCATCGGCTGGTGGCGCGTCATCACCAAGTTCGACAGCGAAGAGGTTAATCAATTCGACCGTCCCGACATCAGTTGGTTCAACCAGAGCATTTACATTGCGCCGGTCAAGAACCAGCTTGGCGTCTACCTCGACCCGGATATCGAACAGTTTGACGGGTCGGACGCGCGATATGGCTTCGTCTTCAGCGACAAGCCGAAGGACGAAATGGAGCGCGAATATCCGAACGTCGATTTCACGGCCGCCGGCTCGACGCTCAGCGGGCCGGACACCTGGATCAGGCTCGACAGCGTGCGCGAGGCCGAATATTACCGCATCTTGGAAAAGGACGACGAACTTATCTACATGGAAGATGAAGGCGGCACCGGCACCGTATTTTTGCGGTCCGACGTGCCGAAGCAGTTCATCGACGCGCTGAAGCGGGAAGAAGAGGCCGGCAACGAAGTGCGGCGCCGCAAGGTGGTCAAGCGCACGCTCGAATGGTACAAGATCGTCGGCAACGTCATCGTCGACCGGCGCAAGCTGAAGGGCAAGTATATCCCACTGGTGCGCACGGTCGGCGTCGAGCGCGTGATCGATGGGGAGCTTTACCGGTGCGGGCACGTGCGGCGCCTCAAGGACCCGCAGCGCATGTACAACTATAATAGTTCGGGTCAGGTCGAATTTGGCGCGCTGCAGACCAAGGTGCCGTGGGTCGGGCCGAAGGAAGCGTTTGCTGGTAACGAGGACATGTGGAACCGGGCCAACATACAAAATTACGCGTACCTGCCTGTCAATGCCTTTGACGAAAACGATCGGCCGATCCCGATGCCGCAGCGCCCGGAACCACCCGGCACGTCGCCGGCTTTCTTGGACGGCATGCGCATTGCCGATCACGAAATGGACATGGCAAGCGGCCAGTATGAAGCTTACGAGGGACGCACCGGCAACGAGCGCTCCGGTAAGGCCATTCAGGAACGCCAGCGCCCGGCCGAGAAGTCGACTTATCATTTCGTCGATCATCAGGCGGCGGCGATTCGCTACACCGGCATGATCATCCTCGACCTGGTGCCGCATATTTACGACCGTGAGCGCATCATTCAGATCATGGGGCGCGATGGCGTTGAAAGCAAAATTACGATTAAGCCTGACCTGGAAAAGGCGATCGACGAAAAGAAGGACGGCGACGCCATTCAGGTGATGTTTAACCCGAAGATCGGGCGTTACATCGTCGAGGCCGATGTCGGCCCGGCGTATGGCACGCAGCGTCAGGAAGCTTGGAATGCGTTCGTGCAGATCGTGACCGGGGCGCCGGAACTGATCAACGAAATCGGCGACCTGATGTTCCGTTCGGCCGACTTCCCGCTGGCCGACAAGATCGCCGAACGGCTGATGCGCAAGATCAAAGTCGAGAAGCCTTATCTGTTCGACGATCAGGCGCCGACGCCGATGATGATGCAACTGCAGAATCAGGTCAAGGAACTGACGCAGCAAGTCGGCGAAGCGATGCAGTCGCTGGCCGAGAAGCGGCTCAAACTGGTCGGCAAGGAACAGTTGCGCGACATCGAGGCGTACGATGCTGAAACCCGGCGGCTCAAGGGTACTGCGGAGGCGGTCAAGATTCTCGGCGAGCGTGAGGACTTGGACGACCAGATCAGGCAGACGTTGTCTGACATGCTCGGCATCGACCTGCCGAACCGCATCGCCAAGCTGGGCGGCGAAGACATTTCGCAAGCAGTGGAGCAGGGCGGCGGCGAGCCGATGGACATTCCGGACGTCGGCCTCGGCGCGTGGCGCGGCGGCCTGAAGGCCAACGGCAATCTGGCCGGGCGGCTGGTCAAGGCCGGCGACGGCAATTTGTATACGCAGCACCCGGACACTGGTGAATTTTTGCAGGCGACCCCGATTAGTAACGGCACGGAGACTCCACAATGAGACATATTTTGATCGCAGCATTGCTCGTCGTGTTGGCCACGCCGGCTTCGGCGCACGGCCGACATCACGCACGTCATCACGCGCACCGTTCGCACCATCATTATGTCGTCGTGGCGCACAATTTTGCCGAAGGGCTGGGCGCCGGGCTGCTCCACATGTTGAACAGCGCTCACGCCGGCCCGCGGCCCGCCGCCTGGTGCGGCTGGGCAATGCGTCAATTGGTCAGCAGCGACCCCGGTAGTTCGTATAACCTCGCGCGCAACTGGGCGCGCTGGGGCCATCCAGGACCGGTCGGCATCGGCGCCGTGGTAGTATGGCCACACCACGTCGGCAAGATCGTCGGCCAGCAGAACGGCCAGTGGGTGGTGGAATCCGGTAATGACGGTCATGCGCTGCGTAGCCGCGCCCGTTCCATTGCCGGCGCCATCGCAATACGTTGGGAGTAAGGTTTGAGCGACGCTTATTACCAAGACGATGACTGGTCGACCGTTCCGCGGACGGCGGAAGGCGTGCCGCGTATTGCGATCATGCCGGCTAATTATATGCCGCCGTCGCCCGGCGACGGCACCGATATCCGGTCACTGATTAGCCCGCAGCCGGTCGGGGCGCCCAACGCCGTGCAGCAATTGACGCAAGCCCAGCCGCAGCCCCAGCAACGCGGCATTCTCGACAAATTGCTCGGCCTCAATGGCCTACGCTACGAGACGTGGCCGGAACGGCTGGTGCGGTCGGCCCTGACGTTGCCAGGTGAAGTGTATCAAACCGGGCAAGTGACGACGCGCGACCCGTACGGCAACGTCACATCGATGCAGCCCGAAATCGACCCGCGCACCGGTTACCCGAGCGAAGCTGCCGTCCAGCGCGTTCAGGACTTGTCGGCATTCGCCGGGCTTGGTAGCATGCCGGCGGCGATGGCGCGCGAAGGAACGGCGTTAGGCATGGGCGGCGGTCGAGCAGTGCAACCGGAATTGCCGGCGGGCGGCGCGTTTCATTCCGCCGTCGAGCACGCGCTGACCAGCGCGCCGCAGGACAAAATGACTGCCGACCAATGGCAAGGCTGGCTACGCAATCAACCCGGCGTCAAGCAGGAAGAACTCGACTGGCTCAACTTCCCGGCCGGCAAGCAGGCCATGACGAAGTCCGACATGCTGGCGCACGCACAGGGCCACGGGCCGCAGCTACAGGAAGTGGAAAAGAGCGGAACACCATTACACGAAGATAGTATCGGAGAAGAAGCCGACCATATTTATGGGCAATGGCATCCGAATACTTCGGTGCGTGTCGAACCTCGTAACGACGGAATGTTTCACGCGGTTGATGGCAACAATAATATTTTGGGCGTAGGCAACACGCCGCAAGAAGCTAGCAATATAGCTTCCGAATTTCGCCAAGCAGTGCAGGAGCAAAACCCCGACGTCTTATTTGATTGGTCGCACGAATCGGCTGAACATAATTTGCGGTATTACGCGGGCGGCGCCCCTAAATATTCCGATTATCAGTTGCCGGGCGGCGACAACTATCGCGAACTGCTGTTGACGATGCCGAATGGCGCACAAAACGCAACTGCGCGTTATGACGCGCTAACCCGCATTGCAGATCAGCGCAGTCTGACCGATGCTGAATCCAATGAAATGGTGGGGTTGGAACGCGCCTTAGTTCATCAAGGTGCAGGTCATGTGACAGGCGATATATTTCAGTCTTCCCACTGGGACGAGCCTAACGTGCTTGTCCATATGCGGATGAATGACAGAGTCATTCCCGACGTCGGTAAGTCCCTTCACCTGGAAGAAGTGCAGAGCGACTGGCACCAAGCGGGAAGGAAGCAAGGATATCGGCGTACAACGCCGCCCACTCAGCAAGAAATAGAAGCTAAAGCTTCTGATTTCTGGAATAATCATAAACAAGCGGATGAACCAACCTTTGACCAACTAGACAGGACACGTCGTGACGAATATGTTCGTGCTGCTCAGCAACAATTAATGCAGGAAGGTGTTCCCGACGCTCCGTTTAAGACCACTTGGGCCGATCTTGCTCTCAAGCGCGCCATTACCAAGGCGGCGCGTGAAGGCTACGACGCGATAAGCTGGACGCCGGGCGAGCAGCAGGCGGAGCGATATGATCTGAGCAAAAAACTCAGCAAAGTGTCACTGGGCGCTAGCAACAATCCGCGCCTTCCGTACAATATAATCGCATACGACAAAGGTGGTCATACTGTATTGACACATGATTTGGAGTCGCTTGATAAGTTAGAAGGAGTGATCGGCAAAGAACCAGCACAAAAATTAATCAACAAAGCCGGGCCAGACTTTAAATTCGGCGACCGCAACGTTGAATTGGACACGCCCGATCTCAAGGTCGGCGGCGAAGGCATGAAGAAATTCTACGACAAGATGCTGGTCGACAAGGCCAACGCGATAGGAAAGAAGTTTGGAGCTAAGGTGGAATATAAGAGCCTGCCGCCCGAATCCGCCAATTTTCATTTGCGCACGCATGACGATCCCGATTTGGCGCCGCACGTCGCCAATTTGATGCGTTCCAACGATTATAAGTTCATGGTTGAGCACCCGGAAGGAATTCGCTATTTCAAGGACCTGGACGCAGCCAAGCGGTTCATGGATGTTGATGCTGAGGGTGTGCGCGTTCCTGTCCTTCGCCTCACGCCCAAGATGAAGGACGTGGCGCAGCGCAAAGGCTTCCCGCTATTCATGCACGGCTCGCCATTCATGTTCACGCCGGTTAACGGCAATCCGTTTCAAGATCAGGAGAAGCGCTGATGCCGCTCATTAAATCAAAATCCAAGAAAGCCTTGCGACAGAACATTCGCACCGAGATCGAGGCTGGTAAGCCTCCCAAGCAGGCGGCGGCCATTGGCTATGCCGTTCAGCGTCGCGCCGGGCGCAAGACCAAATCCAAGCGGCGCTAAGGACCACCACAGGAGAATGCAACCATGGCGAAGCATACGAAGCCCCACACCAAGCATACTCGGACTCATCACCATCACGAAGAGGGTCACAAGCACGGCAAAGGCCATCACCACCCCGATGTGTCGTCACATCATCGGAACCATCACGAAGAGCATCATGGCCCGCACATGCATTCGGCGCACACCGAGCCGCATCACCATGAGGGCGGCATGTCGATGCGTGGCCCGAATATCGGGCCGCGGCAGGGTTCGAATTACCCGCACATCGGACCCGAGCCGAAGCACAATAAATAGCTTCGGAAATTGACACCGGCCCCGTCGTGATATAAATTGCGGCGGGGCGCCACAATCCCCCATGGAGGGCGTCGAAATGGCACAGCCGGCAGGAAAGTTGCATCGTCACGGCACCCGGAAGACCGGGTCGTTTCGCGGCAAGTCGAACAAGCTGGGCCACGGCGGCCGGGCGGCGCAACTCAAGGCTGAAGGTGTGCCGGGCGGCGTGATCGGCGAAATCGCCCGCAAGAAGCACGCGGCGCCCGGACAGAAAAATTTTCACGGCAAGCGTGGTAAGCGTTGATGATACCTAAAACTAAAAATAAACGGCTATTGCGACAAGTTTTGTCGCTCGTATACTTAGCCGGATTTTTTGACGGTGAAGGTAACATTACGATTGCTCGGTTAGGAAAATATAAGCGCAGCACTCTCCGCGTATCAGTCGTTAATACTGATATGACAGTGTTAAGGCTAATCCACGGGGTTTATGGCGGTTGCTTTTATTTAAACGACCGATGTAATCGCCCAGCCCAATGCAAGGTAGCTGGTCGTTTAACATGGAATGGAGAAGCTGCATACAATTTGTTGTGCGAAATGTACCCGTATTTAATTGTTAAAGCAGAACGGGCTAAATTAGCCATCGAATTTTGGGAGACTCACGTTACTCTTCCAAAGTCTCTGCGGTGTAAATTAGTTAATGGTAATTATTTTCGCACCACAGAGACTTTAAAGAAAGACGCTTGGTATAAAAGCCAAATGAACAAACTTAATAAGAAAGGGCGGCTTAATGTCGATAGAACCGCTCATTAAATCAATGGCCGTGGAATTAGCCGGTCAATTTTACGAGCGCAATCGTAGCGAGCGCTTTCGCGCTGCTTTTCCTACTTGGAAGCATTATAAAAGTGGCTGGCGAATCGTAGGAGAGAACCAGGCTAAAAAAATTCCGCCAGGGTGGGTTCACTTTGTGGTATTGGCGCGGCGCCTGCTGGTCGAAATGCTAAAGGCGCCGGAAGCGCGCGTCTCGACTTACATGAAAGATCAGATCGCCGAAGCGCTGATCCGCGACCGCGGCGCTTCGGAAAAATTCGGCAAACGCGTCCATCAAAAGATGGAGAAAGACGACTATGGCGAAAAATCGGTTGCAGCGGTTAATTAGCCCCAGCGCCACCGCCGTCCCGACGACGGCGCCCGGCTCGCGCAGTCAGATGGACGCACGCGAGCGTCGCTATCGTGCCGAAGATGCGCTGCGCACTTTGACGCGCGCCGCCGAGATTCAATGCGACCGGACCTTGATGCGGGACGTCAAGGTAGTCGCTAAGGAACAAATGAAGACTTTGCAGAAAGTCGCGAAACCGTCCGGGCGGTAAACCCGTGCATGAAGGAGTGACGACATGTTGAAGCAATTCCTATGGCAAACGTTGCCGTTTTACGCGGGCGAGAATGACGGCGGCGCTGCGGCTGACCCGCCGGCCGACAATGGCGGCGCGGCGACCGATCCCGCAGCCGGCGATGGTGGCGCTGCAGCGGCGGCCGATCCCGCTGCCGGCGACGGTGGTGCAGCGGCCCCGGCCGGCGCCGGGCCTGACTGGCGCGACAAGGAAATCCGCCGCAAGCACGCCCAGCTACAGGAAGAGCGACGCCAACGCGCCGAACTGGAAGGGTCGCTCGCCGCCGCCAACGCCATGTTGCAGCGGCTCAGTGGCGATCAGCCGGCTGGCGACGGCGGCGCAGCGGCCCCCGATCCGGCGGCTGCGCCCGCGGCTCGCCCCGCCCCGCGCCAAGCCCCCCCAGTTACAGACCCCGACGCAGTCCGTGCTGAAGCGGCCAAGATAGTAGCGCAGCAAAATTTTGAGCGCAGTTCCAACGATACCGATGCCGCCGGCCGCGAGCGCTACGGCGCCGAATGGCAGAAGGCCACCGACACATTGGCGACGCTGGGCGGCTTCGACATCGACACCATGAACAACATCTTGGCGGCCGATGACCCGGCGCAAGTGTTGCACAAGCTGGGCACCAACCCGGAAGAATACCAGCGCATCATGGACTTGCCGGCAGCCAAGCGCTTCGCTGAAATCGTCAAGATGGGCATACCTACCAAGAAGTCGAGCCCGAAGCCGTCCGACGCACCGGCCCCGACTGAGGGTGTGCGTGGCGCCAACCGCGGCGATCCGACCGCGCTGAACGACGAACTTGACGACGATACGTGGTACGCACGGCGTGCCGCGCAAAAGAAGGCCCGTTTCGAGGCGCGGCAAGCGGGCCGCGCCGGCTAGAGTACCGAACAGCCCGTCCTGCCGGGTAATGCAGTGCGATTCCGTCCGGGCGGAACTTGACTATCCCGTGCTGGTCCATTTAATTCAGAGGCGGTCTATGGACGCTGCCATCGAATTGAAACGGTCAGCACGGAGACATTTCCATGGCCAACAACCTTCTGACGATCAGCATGATTACCCGCGAGGCGATCGAACTGTTCGTCAACTCGAACATGTACATTCGGAACATCGACAAGCAGTACGACCCGGAATTCGGTAAGACCAATGCCAAGATCGGCTCGACCTTGCGCATCCGTCTGCCGAACGACTACATCGTCCGTCACGGCCCGGCAGTCAATCTGCAGGACACTTCCGAACAGCAGACCGTCCTCACCATGGCGACACAGGACGGCGTCGACGTCAACTTCACGACCGCCGACCTGCTGCTGTCGTTGGACGATTTTTCGGAGCGCATCTTGCTGCCGATGATGAACAATCTGGCCGGCGACGTGGCGTCGACCATCATGGGCAACACTGTCGAGGCGATCTGCAACGTCTCGGCAAGTCTCGACGGCAACGGCAACGTTCAGACCCCGGATTCCGGGACTTATCTGGACGCGCAAGCGACGCTCGCCTTGAACTCGGCGCCGATGGTCAATCACAAGATCATCAACGACCCGCGTCAAGAGGCGCGCGTCGTGCAATCGCTGTCCGGGCTGCTCAACCCGTCCACGGCGATCAGCGACCAATATTACGAGGGCACGATGTACAAGGCCCTCGGCGCGACCTGGTTCTCGGACCAGACCGTAATCAAGCACACCTGCGGCACGGCCACGACCGCGACCGTCAACGGCGCCGGGCAGACCGGACCGAACATCGCGATCAACGCGCTGGTCGGCACGTTCAACGTCGGCGACATCGTGACGATTGCCGGCGTCGACGCCGTGAACCGCGTTACCAAGCTGGACACTGGCGAACTTCGTCAATTCGTCGTCACGGTGGCGGCGGCCAATGGCGCGGTGCAGTTGAGCGTGTACCCGTCGCTGATCCCGGCCGACAATCTCGGCAACCCGGTCCAATATCAGACCGTGACCGCGTCGCCGGCCAACAACGCAGTGATCACGCCATATTTCGTGGCGTCGTCGGTCTATCGCAAGTCGTTCCGCTACGCGCCGCAAATGGTGACGATGGCGACCGGCGACCTGCCATTGCCGGCGAACAAGGTCACGGCACGTCACAAGTACGACAACGTGTCGATGCGTTCGGTGACCGATTATCTGATCGGCACCGACCAGGAAGTGACCCGGCTCGATGTTCTGTTCGGCGCGCTGGTGGTGCGCGGCGAGTGGGGCTGCATCGTTCCGGACAAGATTTAAAGTTGCGTTGGGGGCGGGCAATAACGCCCGCCCCATTCTTCTAGTCCCGTCCGGGCGGTAACAATACCCGTGCAGGAGGCAGTACAATGACTGGCTTAATCGGTTATCGTGATCAGGTGGCGCCGCCCCCGCAAAAGGGCCGCGGGCCGCTGCGTGACATTCGGAAGTTCATCGCTCAGTCGCAGACCAAGCAGATGGACCCCAACGAATTCCCGGCTTACGAATACCGGCGCTATCCGCTGATGCCGCACACCAAGGAAGGCAAACCGTTCTTCGATTCGGTCGGTCGCGCCATCGTTCTGCGCGGGCCGGACGACGAAGACGCGTTTTACGCCGAACACCCGGAACTTGAGCGCATCCGCGATCCGGAGGACATGCGTGACGAATTGCAGCGGCTGCGCGACGAGAACGCGCGGCTCAAGGCCAAGGCCGATATCGCCGACGACCCCAAGGGCAACCCCAAGAGCAACGAACCAGCCAAAAACGACGATCCGCCGGCCAAGAATGCGGCGGCCCCCGACACCAAGCCGGCAAAGGGCGGCGTCGCCGGGCTGGCGCGCAGCGAACCACCGAAGCCGAAGCCTGGCTCTAAGCTCGACTGAGATATTGACGCATGACGACGGCCCGCGACATCATCACCTTCGCTCTCAAGAAGAGCGGCGTGCTGGGCGTGGGCCGTCCGGCGTCGGCCGATGATATCAGCGACGGGCTGGCCGACTTCAACGATATGCTGGCGCTCTGGAACCGCGAGCGCTGGATGGTGTGGGATCAGGTCACCATTGAGAAAGTAGCAACCGGCGCGCTGACTTACACCGCCGGCCCCGGTGGTGATTACAACATAACGCCGCGCCCGAACCGCATTAAGGCGGCCTACATCAAGATTTTGACCTACCCACCCAATCTTCAGGTCCGGCAACCGGTCACGGTGGTGTCGTCGCAAGAAGAATGGGATCGCATCGCGCTGCCGTCGCTCATTTCGTTCACTCAGTACGTGTTCTTGCAAACCGCATATCCGCTGGCCATCGTCAATGCTTACCCGGTGCCGCAGGCCAACCTTTACGCACTCGGACTGTCGTTTGCCGACGTGCTACCGGTAGTGACGCTCAACACCGACATGAGCACCGTTCCGGCCGAATATCTGCCGGGCATGAAATTTAATCTGGCGCGCTGGTACAGACAGGCATACGGCAAGGGCATGAAGCCCGACACCGAATTGAACCGGCTTGCGACTTACTCGCTCAACGTGATCAAGAACGCCAATTTGCAGATTCCCGAACTGGTTATTCCAAAGGAACTGACTTCCAACTCGCCGGGGTATAACATCTTGAGCGATCAATTCTAACAGGAGGACTTGACATGGACGCACCGCAACGCTACCCCCTGATGCCGCGCAACGAGGCTGGTCACCCTTACCGCGACACAGCCGGCAACATCATCGTCGTGCGCGACAAGCACGAGGAAGACGACTTTTACGCCACGCACGATGACGCCGTGAAAGTGCCGGAATACGTGCCGGAACCCACGCCGGAAGAACAGATCGAGGCGCTCAAAGCGCAGATGGCGGAGCGCGACCAGGAGATCGAGGCGCTCAAAGCGCAGATGGCGGGAATGACGCAATCGCCGGCACCGCCGCCCCCGCAGCAGCATTAGTTCGCGTAAAGGCGTCTTCACCCTTCGACTAACCTTAGAACCAGGAGCAAAGCTATGGCGACGACGCAGAATTCAGGTAACGCCCCCAAGGGCATCGGCTTCGGCCTGATTGATGGGAAATGGCTCCGCGGCCTGGCCGGCGGCATCAATTTCACCTATCAAAACGGTTTCACTGCACATGCGGGCGGCACCAAGGCGGCGGCGCTGCAGCTTCCGTCTAACGTGCATCTATTAGAAGTGGACACGGTCGCGGCTGACGCCGATAGCTGCTTGTTGCCGAAAGCGATCGCCGGTACGGCGTTGATGGTGTACAATGCCGGTGCACATACGCTTGATCTTTATGGTCAGGGCACTGACACCATCAACACCGCGGCGACGGCCAATGCTTACGCTTTGACAACCACGCAAGCGGCGCTATTTTTTTGCAGTAAAAACGGCTCATGGGCGGCCATTAAGACGGCGTAACAAATGCTGCTACCGTTACTCAGCGGTGCTTATAGTTCACGCAGCGTCATTGCGAACGCGCAACGCTGCGTGAACTTGTACCCTGAGGACAACCCCCACAGCCCAGTGCCGGGCACCAAGACGCTGGGTCAGACGCAGCCGCCGGTTCCGGTCACGCACTACCCGCGGCCGGGAAAGAAATTGCTTGCCATACCGCCGGTACAAGGCATAGGCCGCGGTCTGTATCGCGCCACTAACGGCAATCTGTACGCCGTCGTCGGTACGACGCTCTATTACGTCGATATCAATTTGGTGTTCCACGCACTGGGCAACGTCACCGCCGGCCAGACCACGCCGATCAGCTTTGCCGACAACGGCATGGACGTAGGCAACGACATCGTCGTGGTCGACAACACGACGAACGGTTGGACCATCAACATGACGACCAACAACATGGCGGCGTTGGTCGATGGCACTGGAACATTCGTCGGAGCGACGCGCGTCGAATATGACGGCGGCTTTTTCGTGTTCAACGCGCCGGGAACCCCGTATTTTTATTCTTCGCTGCTCAATTCAGTGTCGTTTAACGCACTCGACATCGCCTCGAAATCAGGCTACGCCGACAACGTGGCGACGTTGGCGATGCGGCAGCGCGAAATCTGGCTGATCGGCCAGTTGACGACCGAACCCTGGTATCTGGCCGGCGGCGCGGTGTTTCCGTTTGCCCCGGTCGCGTCGACCTTCATTCCGTACGGCTGCGTCGCGCCCTATTCGCTGGCGTCGCTCGACGTGAGCCTGTGTTGGCTGTCGCAGGATTTGAAGGGGCAGGGCATCGCGGTGATGTCGAGCGGTTACGCGGTCGAACGCATTTCGACGCACGCGCTCGAACAGGAATGGCAGAGCTACGCGACGCTTGCTGACGCCATCGCCGGCACTTATCAGTTGGATGGTCATACGTTCTATGTGCTGCATTTCCCGACCGCCAACAAGTCGTGGGCATTCGATCTGGCGACGCGCCAATGGCACCAGCAAGCGTGGCTGGATAATGACGGCAATCTGAACCGCGACCGCGCCACGTTCTACGCCAATGCCTACGGCATGGTAATAGCGCAGGACTGGCAGACCGGGGCGCTGTATCAGCTTGACATGGATACTTTTACCGACAATGGCCAGCCGATCTTGTGCGTCCGCGGCTTCCCGCACGTGCTTGACGAAATGAACCGGATCACGCACTGGCGCATGGTGGTGGACATTCAGTGCGGTGAAGTGGCGCAAGAAAGCTACGACCCGCAACTATTCATGCGCTACAGCGACGACCGCGGCCGGACCTTCAGCGACCCGCTGTCCACCACTATGGGCCAAACCGGTCAGTTCGATGAAAGTCCACAGTTCACGCGGCTGGGCATGTGCCGCGACCGCGTCTATGAACTATCGTGGGCCGAAAACTTGAAGACCGCGCTGAACGGCGTGTACGTCGACGACAGCGAGGAAAGCGAAACATGAACGGTTACGCTTTCAAGAACAAGGACGGCAACTGGTGCCTGTCGATACTTGGCCCATCGGCCAGATGGAAGGGCGGTGTGCGTCCGGCCAACGTGTATGACACGCAGCAGGCGCTCATTGCCGAAGCTGCGCGACGCAACCTTACCATAGTGTGGGAAGATGCCCCAACTTGATCAATCACAGTTATCGATGCCGACGCCGGAACAGCCGCTGATCCAGGCCGACGGCCTGCCGACATGGGTGTGGTGGCGGTTTTGGCAGGGGTTATTCACGCGCTCGGCGGCCACCATTCCGTATTTGGTGGCGTTGGGCCTGACTGCGACCGGCACGACGCAGGGAACTGCGTTGCAGCTTGAAGCTGAATGGAACGAAGTGACGACGGTTGCTGCCAATACCGGCGTCGCGTTGTTTGCGTTCGGCACCGGCTTCGACAGCAGAGTGTGGAATGCGGGTGCAAATTCGCTCAAAGTTTACCCGCCGATAGGTTGTTCAATCGACGGGGGCGCCGCCAACGCGCCATATGCGTTGGCAGCTGGTAAGGCACAGGTGTTCAGTCAGTTGTCCGCGACTGAGTGGCGGTCGCTTCAGTTGGGGTAAGTCATGAGACACTTTCAGAAGATTTCGGAAAATAATGCCATGGTGACGCCGATGTTGAACATATTGCAACGTCACCCTGAATGGTGGAACGCCGACCGGACGCGCACCGGATTCGACGGTTCGCCGCATGCGCAGTCGGACGACATCCTGCTGCGGTCGTGCGTCACTATCGGGCGGTCGCTGATGGAAATGCACGGCGATCTTGAAGCCAGCGACCGCGAAGTGCTGCACCTGATGCCCGACGTCAAACGCACGGCGCTCGACCTGATGCGGCTGGTTGGGGGCAGCAGGCTGGGACGCGTCGTGGCGACGCGGCTGGCGTCCGGCGATAAGATTACGCCGCACGCCGACGAAGGCCCTTATGCTGAATACTACAATCGCTTTCACGTCGTGCTGCAGGGCCTGCCCGGTTCGGTATTCGAGTGCGGCGACGAGGCGGTGCAGATGCTGACAGGCGAAATCTGGTGGTTTAATCACCGCCTTCAGCATTCCGTATCCAACAACAGCAAGGATGATCGCGTTCATCTGATCGTAGATATACATGTCGATGATTACGGCACAGATTGAGTCGTTCGAGCGAGCACTGCCGGAATTGACGCCGCTGTTCGAGCAGCATTGGCGCGATCTTGCCTTGATGCAAAACCGAGTGCCGCTCGCGCCTCAATATGGCGAGTATATACGGCGTGAGCGCGAAGGCAGCATGACGCTGGCGACGGTGCGTAAGGACGGCGGCATCGTCGCGTACTACACGGTCCAGATCGCGCCGGGGCTACACTACAGCCAGACGCTCACCGCGCATATGGACATGATGTACATCGTCGAAAATATGAAGGGCCGGGGCCTGGCGTTTCCGCTGTTGCGTTGCGTCGAGCGCGAATTGAAGCGTCGCCACGTTAAGGTGTGGTATTCAGGATGGAAGGCCGGTAAATCGCAAGGCATGGAATATCTGCACGATCTGTGGGGTTTTGAGCCGGCAGACATTCACGCCGTAAAGTGGATTGGAGACTGAGATGGTCGCAGCAGCAGTGATCGGCGGAGTGGGTGCCCTGGGCGCGGCCGGCATCGGCGCTTATGCATCTGGCAAGGCATCGTCACAGCAGGTCGCGGCTGAAAACAATGCCATTGCCGAACAACGCCAGATGTTCGACATCACGCAGCAAAATCTGCAGCCGTTCATCCAGGGCGGCGCCGGACAGATTCCTAATCTCAACACGCTGTTGTCGACATTGACCAATTACACCAGTCCGACCGGCGGCGCGATGACCGCCATCGGCAATCTCGCCGGCCTGAACGGTCCGCAGAATATGACGTCGACGCTACAGCAGACGCCCGGTTATCAATTTACGCAGCAAATGGGCCAGATGGCGGTCAACAATTCATTGGCCGCACAAGGTCTGGCCGGGCCGGGCGGCCCGCTGGCCACTGCCAGTGCTAATTATGCTACCGGGCTGGCCAGCAACACCTGGCAAAATGTACTGCAGGCAATGCTGAGCGCATACGGCGCCGGCACGACGGGGCTGGGCACGTCTGTCAACGCGGTGCAAAACCTGGTCAACACCGGGTCCAATGCGGCAAGCGGGTTGGCGTCCAACGCGACGCAGACCGGCGCCAACATCGCCGGCAACATCGTCGGCGCCGGTAATGCGGCAGCCGCGGGCACGACCGGCGTCGCCAGCGCGGCGCAGGGCGGCATCAACAGTCTGGCCGGTTATGGCGCACTGGCGCAATTGCTGGGCGGTGGCGGAGGCGGCGGTGGTGGCGGGGGCAATTTCTACAGCGGCGGCAGTGGCGGGGGCGCGGGCGGCAATCCGTTCAACGTTACTGGCTCGTATTACGCCAGAGGCGGGCGCCCGCCGGTCGGCAGGCCAATCGTCGTTGGCGAGCGTGGCCCGGAAGCCGTCAAATTCGATCATTCCGACCGCTACATGGTCGGACGCCACGGCCCCGAATTGATCATGCTGCGGCGCCCCGGCACCGTCATCCCCAATAACCGACTGCACGAACTGCTACATCAGGACCCCCGCCGCGGCCAGCAAGGCGTACGGCGATTGGTCAAGGAAGGCGCACATGCCAGACGGCATTGACACCAGCATCTACAACAAGCTGACGCAGCCGCCGGGCGCGTTTCAGCAAATCGGCGACATGGCGAAGGCGGCGGAGAGCGTCACACCGCTGCTCACCGGCCGCGCCATTCAGCAAAGCGCCAACCCGGACACTGGGCAGATCGACCCCAACAATGTGTTGCGCCTGCTCAGCCAAAACCCGGTCGGCGCCGCCGCGGCCCCGGCCACGCTCACCGCGCTGCAGCAATTACGGTCGGCCGGTTACGCCGCCGATCAGGCAGGGCTTGAGACGTTCCAAAAGCGAATGGCGACGACGTATCATCTGTTCGGGCAATTGGCGTCGAAGGACAACCCGACGATGGATGACGTGTATGATGTGGCGGCAACGGCACTTGACCCGGCTCTCAACGCCAAGAGCTATGGCATCACGTTGCCCGTGATCATGAATGCCGTGCAGCAATTCCGTGGCATGACGCCGCAGCAGATCAAGAAAAAGGCGTTGGCTATTCAGACGCAGGCGGCGACGACCAGCGAAATCCTGCAACAACACTCGCCGCGCTACCAGTGGGTCAACCAGGGCGGCCAGATGACGCTGGTGCCGACGGGCACCGAAGCCAACCCGGCCATGGGCACTGCCGTGCCGCTGGGCTTGCCGCCGACGACGCCCGTCGCCACGCCGCAGGGCACGCAATATCTCGGCGCACAACCGGCAGTGCCGGGCGGCGGCGCCGTGGGGCCGACCGGCCAGCCTGCCGTGCCAAGTGCCCCCGGTAGAGCCGCCCAGATTGCACCCGGCGCCGCACCCGGCGCTCCGTCCGGCCCCGCAGCCACGTTGCCGCCCGGCTATACTGAGGCCGCACAAGGTCTGGCACAGGCTAGCGCGGCCGGCGCCAACTCGCTGCTCGCCGCCAACGATACGTCTATGGGGCGCAAGGCGATCCTCGGCAACCTCGAAGACGAACTCGGCAAATTCACGTCCGGCCCCGGCGCCGAATGGACCAAGGTGGCGAAATCGTTCGTCAACCGCAATTTCCCGGTGCCGCCGTCGTGGCAGGCTGAAGGTGGCGTGCTCGACCTGAAGTCGGTCGCCAGTCAGGAAGAGTTCAACAAGCAGGCGTCGATGCTGGCGCAGTCGCAGTTTCAGGCTATCGGCGGCACCGGCACTGATGCCAAGTTCAATTCGGCGTTTACTACCAGCCCGAACGAATATCTGTCGTCGCTGGGCAACAAGCAGATCATCGCGCTGCTCAAGGGCAACGAAGACGCCATCCAGGTCAAAAATCGCGAATGGCAGAATTGGCTGAAGGCCGGCAACGGCCCGCAGACCTATTCCCAGTTCTCGGCCGATTTCAACTCGCACTTCGACCCGCGCACCTTCCAGTTTCAGTACGTTCCGCCGAAAGAGCGGCAGGCGTACATCGACAAGATGGACCCGAATGAGCGCAAGCGCTTCATGCACGATTTGACCTACGCTATGAAGCAAAACTGGGTGAACTTGCAATAATGGACCTATCGCCGCAAGATCGCGATCTGACCATCCGTACCGTGCTCGGCGAAGCCGGCGACCAGCCACTTGCCGGTCAGGCCGCGGTAGCGTCCGTCATATTCAATCGCGCGCAGTCGCCGCAATGGGGCGGCTCGCCGTCGAAAGTGGTGTTGGCGCCGGGGCAGTTCGAGCCGTGGCAGACCAGGGCGCGGCAACTATTGTCATACGCGCCAGATTCGCCCGAATATCAGGGCGTCGGGCAGGTCGTCGACAAGGTGGCGTCGGGCGAAATACCGGACCCGACCGGCGGGGCAACCTACTTTCTCAACCCGTCCATCGTCCGTGCCCGGCGCGGCGGCACGCTGCCTTCCTGGGCGTCCGGACGGTCCGTCACGATTGGACAGCATCAATTTTTCTTCGGCCCGGAGGACCAAAAAGTGGCTCAGAACGCACCGGAAAAATCCGGAGCGGCGGCGCCGGTAGTCACGGACGAGGACGCTGCTGCCACCGCGAAGGTCCTCGGGCTTAACGTCCCGGAATTGGCGGCGCCGCAATCGAAATCCGGCTACGTTCCGGTGTCGTCGGGCGGCGGCGTGACCGTGAGCGTGCCGGCGGCGGCTGCCGGGCAAAATTCGCCGGCCATCACCGATGACGACATCAACGCCACGGCCAAGACGCTGGGGTTGAAACTGGACAACGCTGCACCGGCCAATCAGCCGCCGGCAACGACGGGAACGCCAGCCGCGCCCTCGACGCCGTCGCCGTCGCCGCTTGGACCGATGGGGTATGAAGGTCAAATTCTTGAAGGCATGCCGGTCGTCGCGCCGCTGGCGCAAAAGGCGATAGCGGCCAGCAATGCGGCCATCGAACCCGCGGTCAACGTCGCGAGGGGCTGGATGGGAAAGGCGCCTCTTCCTGTCGCACCGACATTCGGTGAGCGCTACGCTGCAAACTTAGCCGGCGCCCAGGGCGAAAGCAAGCAATTTGCTGCCGACAACCCGGTCGGCTCGACCATCGCCAACCTGACCGGCGGAGCCATGATATTGGGGCCGGTCGCCGATACGTCGCTCGGCGGCCTGCTCCTGGGCACGCGAGGGCCGTCCGCGGCTTCCCGCGTGCTGGGCGGTGCAGGCGGCGGGGCGACGCTAAGCGCCCTCGACGCGCTTCTTCGGGGCGAGAATCCCGGCTCTGCTGCCGAACTGGGCGCAGTCGGGGGCGCCGCGGGTCCCATCGTGGGGGAAGGCGCCCGCGGCGCTATTAATGCAGTTGGGCGCTATGTGTTGCCAAAGACCGCGGCACTGCGCAATCTTACCGGCAACGCCGTCGACCGTCTGATCGCGGCGATGGAAGGCGAGACGCCGCAATCGATGACTGAGAACGCCGCCCGCATGGGGCCGTCCGGCTTCGTCGGCGACATCAACCCGGCGTTTACCGACATCGCGGGCGGCATCGCCGACACGCCCGGCCCCGGCAAGCAGGTGGTGCGCGAGGCGTATCAGGCGCGAGCGCGTGACCAGCGCAACCGGGTCGATCAAGCGATCACCGACGCCTACGGCATTCCGGCCGGCGTCAATGTCAATCAGTTCAAGAATTTCCTGACCGAGACGCGCGCCGCAGCGGCCGATCCGCTGTACGAACAATACCGGTCGATGCCGGTGCACCCGACCGACGAACTGAAAGACCTGATACCGCGGCTCGACGCGGCCGGCGCGTTCAACATGGCGGAGGAACTGAGCGGCATCAGCGGGCGTCCGATCAACAAGAATTATTTCACGTCCGGCGACCAGGAGTCGTTCCCGACCGCCGAAGGCTGGGATTACGTCAAGCGCGGCCTTGACCGGCGCATCGATCAGGCGTACACCGGCGGCGACAAGACGCTGGGACGCGAGCTTACCAATCTGAAGCAAGAACTGATCGATGAAATCGAGAAGACCGATGCCGGCAAAGTGTGGAAGCAGGCGCGCACCGAATTCGCCGACCGCTCCGCGATCCTCGACCAGATCGATGCCGGCCGCGACGACTTCATCGGCGGGCGATCCGGGCTGAGCGCCGATGAACTGGCCGACGAACTGTCGACGTTGCGCGGCCCCGAATTGTCGGCCCGCATGGTTGGGCAGCGCGCGGCAATCGAGCAGGCGATGGGCGACACGCTGCGTGGCGACACCACGTTGCGCAACAAGCTGTTGGCGCCGAACAACATCAAGAAGCTAGAATTGACGCTGGGTAAAAACAAGGCACAATCGCTGATTCAAGCACTCGAACAGGAAAAATACTTGGGTGACCAGTATCAGAACGTGGTCGGCGGGTCACAGACGACACCGAAAAAAGAACGCGTCAACGCGCTGGCGGCGCCGGCAATGCAGCCATGGGACTTGGACGTTACCAAGCCGATGACCTACCTGCCGCCCAGCATGCGTGAGCAGTTTACGGTGCACGGGCTGGTCAACGCTTGGCGCGGTCAGAACGCGGCGCGGGCGGCCGAAGAACTCGCTCCGCTCGTAACCTTGCCTGCCGCCGATCCGCGGCACGGCGCGCTTCTTCGTGCGTTAGTAAATGAGGGCCAGCGCCGGGCGCCATGGGCGGCAGCGGCGAACCGGGCGGCGCCAGGGGTGGCAGGTTTAGTTGCTGGGCCGGGCACGACGACGGCGCGTCGCCGCCTTGCAGTTCAGCAGCCCTCGCCATAGCTTCGTCCCAGTCACGCCGCAACTGACGCTGCACGTTGCGGTATAAAATGATGCTTCGCCATAGTGGGCGGCCGAACAGGTCACACAGGCCAAGATAAACGCCCTCGACGACGGACGCGGTGATCAGCAGCCAGAACCAGTATGACATCACGCGATTTTTCCTTCTTTAACTGCGCTGTGAATTTCCAACCATAGCGCAGCGTACGAAGTGCGCGGAATATAAATTGGCCAGAAGCGGTCTGCCCGTTCAGCCGCCCACTTACGTTCACTGCCGTCCGTCGTAGTGGCGCGTATCAAATACACGTTAAAAGCAGCATTCCAGGCCGCTTCGCGCAATTTGGTGGGCACCCATATGTCTAAATGGGTCATTGCGTGCGGCGAAACCGGTGCGGTAGTTGTCACCACTGCACCGTGCCGGTTACCGTGGCCAGCGCCCCGGCCAGCACGACCAGGAACGCGACGACCACGACCAGTTCAGTCGCGGAGCGTAAAAGAAAAAGAACCCAGCGCATCATTTCCTCCTATGCGTCGGCCGGCACGTCAATGAAGTGCAGTTCCCGCTGCGTCCGCGTGTAAGCAACGTACATCAAGTTAAATTCCTGGTCCTGCTCCCATTGTTGCCGCGCCCACGGCCCTGGCATCCAGGCGTTGGCGCCGAGAATGAACACACGCGGCCACTCGCGGCCCTTCGACTTGTGCACCGTCGACAACGTCACGGTCGGCTTCTTGCGATTGTCGTCGTCCTCGAACAGCGACATGATCTGCGTCTTGACCTGATCGATGGTCTGGAATTTGTCGGCAATGACGTGGATGCAGGCGATGCGGTCCATTAATGACTCGGCCTGCCCGTTGCGGCCCTTGGATTTCAGCTTCTCGCATTGCTGCTCGCCATAGGCGTCGAGCCGCGTCAACATCGCGTCGAGCGACGCTGCGTTGCTGAACTTGTTGATCAGCTTGATCAGCCCGGTGCCGATGTCGCGGCCCTCGACGTGACACGGTACGCCGGCTTTGATCAGCATGAACGCGGTGTCGATCAGCGGCTTGGTCTTGCGGCACAGAATGGCGTCGCTGTGGTGCAGGCCATACCAACCTTCAGTTCCTACGGGCGTCATGCCGACGGGCGCCGTCGCACGCTGCACAAATTCGTCCCAATACAGCCGGTGCACTTCGCCGTCCGGCGCCGTCTCGTGCGCCTGAATGTGTGACACCAGTTCCTGCGCCTTGGTGACGACGGCCTTCGGGCAGCGGTAGGTGACAGTCAGCGGCAGCGACGTGCACTTGAAGTCCCGGATGATCTGGTCGACGGCATCGTTGTCGGCGCCGGTAAAACCGTAGATCGCCTGGTGGCGGTCGCCGACGAACACCGCGCGGCCGGTGCGCTGGTTCAACATCTTGCGCACGAATGCACGCCGCGCCGGGTTGGTGTCCTGGGCCTCGTCGACGAACACCATGTCGTTCTGCCACATGCGAATGCCGCTGATGACCGGCATCCAGATCATGTCGTCGAAGTCGATAATTTCAGGCGCGTGCTTGGCGTGTAGCCGCAGCCCCTTGATCGCCAGATCGACGCCTTGCTGCGCGAGGCTCTCGTCTTCAAGGTCGTACAGCATGTCGAAATGCTCGATGATGTCCCAGTATAGCTTCTGGTCGTCGATGGCGCCGAACAGCCCGATGGCGCGTTGCTTGGCGAGCGACATCAGGTTGAGCACGAACGATTCGAGCGGCTTGCCGATGGCCAGCGCCTTGACGGTGCGTTCGGCCTTCTCATTGGCGGCGTCCGGCCCGCATTTCACCTGCGGATAAGCGCGGCGCCAAGTGCGCAGCCCGAACGAATGGAACGTACCGGCCTGCACGCGGTTGCCGAGATTGAGCGGCGCGATGCGCGCCTTGATCTCGTCGGCGATCTTCTTGTTGTAAGCGACGAAGGCCACCGAACCTTTGGTGACGCCAAGCGCGTCGACCAGCGTAGTAGTCTTGCCGGCGCCGGCCACGGCCTCGACGAAGGCAGAGCCGGCGCCGCTGGCGACGAAGTCGATGACGGCCTGCTGCTGGGGGGAAGGGGTGCGTTTTCCGGTGGTCATATCGGCTGCTCCTATCTGAGGCCCACATTTAACCACGCGTCATATCATCTGTCAAGGGATATCTCTGCGCGGCCTGGTTCATCAGCCACTGAAATTCCGTCCCGGTCCGTGGCACTAGATTCAATACTTCCCGGACTTCGGGCGGCAGGCTGTCGAACCAGCGCCAAAACACAAAGTCGGAGCAGCCCTTCGGCATGCCCGGCGCCGGGCGCGGGTTGTAGTAACCGTCATTGAGGTGATACTCGTCAATCGGCGGGTCGGGCGCCTTGGTCTTCAACCAGTCGTAGCGGCGCGGACGACGCGACATCAAGACGACAATTGCCGCGGCTTGTCCGGCGGCTCGAATTCAAGGCCGTTCAACGCATTGCGAAGCGCAATAAGCACTGGCACGCTCATCGCAATGCGGGCGCGCACAATACGGTCCGGGTTGTCCTTGCCTTGAAATAGCACGTCCGGCGCCGTGCGTTCGTGCGTGAAAGTGATAGTCGCAACGCCGGTTCTGGCGACAGAAATGTTGAAAGCGCCGTCGCACAGCAACTCAGGCACGTCGTCAGGGTCGACGATATTCATGGCGTGTCCTTCCCAAATCAATGTCGTCCTGCGTAGCTGGGCGAAATTCGTCTTTTGCCACTTCGTAGATTTTAAGCTGCTCGGCCATGCTTTTGCTCCCTTATCAATCGCACCAGTTCGTCCATTCCGTCGGCCTGGGTCTTCTTACGCGTCAAGATGTCGACGTTTAACTGGTCGATTGGCGACGCGATGGGATCGTAAATGTAGCACGTCTCGTCCTGCTCGCCACGATGATTGCGGTCGTTCATCTGCAGCCGGTGCATCAGGCTCAGGTCCGTCTCGTAATAATAGGTGCGCGAGCAGCGGTCGTTGCCCGGCTTGCCGACGAGCGTGTGACCGCGGCTGGTCTGGTCAATCTGTCCGATGAGCACCCGGCACGACGAATCGTTGTTGAACTTTGCCTTCTGTACCACGATGTCCTCGGCCGTCATGCCGCCCGTGATCCAGGCCGGGGCATATCCGGCTTCTTGAAATTGTTCGATCAGCATGCGGCCGGACGGGTCGAAGTAATAGACGACGATCATCTTGCCGTTGCCCGTCTCCATCAGGTCGAACGCGGCGCGCAGTTTCGGATTGTTCTTCGGCAATTCCAGCCAGTGCACCTTACCCTTGTCCATCAGCATGCAGGATGAGATTTGTTGCAGTTTAAGGCGCTGGGTCAACACCAGTTCAGCGCTGACTTCTTCGTCGTCGCCGACCAGCGCATAAAACTCTTCCATCATCGTATGATAGTGCTTGCGCTGGCTGTCGGTCATTTCAAGATGAATGGGCTGGTCGATCTGCGGCGGCAGGTCCTTGCGCCAGTCGCGTTTCAGCGCTCGGAACGAGCAGCGGTCGAGGATGCGGCCCAATTCGTCTTCGTTGCGAATGCCTTTGACCTGTTTACCCTTGAAGCCCCCCATCTGGCAAAACCGGTTGCGGAAGGCGTAAGGATTCATGCCGTTGCATTCGCCCAGCAGGCGCAGTTGTGCAAAGTAGTCGAGCGCGTCCTGCACTATTGGCGTGCCGTTGAGCACCCGCGTGTATACGGCTTCCTTGGACAGGGCGCCGACAACGTACCGCGCCAACACTGAATTTGCATCCTTGATACCGGTGCCCTCGTCGAACACCAGCATGCAGCGTCGCTTTTCAAATAATTCCAGCAGTTCGTCGCGAGCGCGCTTCGACCCGCGCAGCGTCTCGTGCGCGATGGAGTACAGGCCGCAGTCCCAGTCGAAGGGCAAGTCGTCGCGCCCCCACATGCCGGTGCGCAAGAAACCGGCGCCCCACTCGGCCGGCGCCAGCGGCCAGTCGGCCATGAAGCTGGACGGCGCCAGCACGACGCACAGGTCCACGTCCTCGAAGTCAATGAATTCGTTGAGCGTGTCGGCGGTCTTGCCCAGCCCCTGCTGCGAAAAATTGCCGTAGCGCTGGCGTCCGGCCGCAGCGTCGAGATAGGCATGCTGCACGGCCCAAGGCTTCGTGCCGTGTACGGCGTGGTTCAGGTGCCAGCGCATTAAACGCCGTTCCCTCCCGTGTCGCCGTGTTCCCGGATCACCGGCAGCATTACGCACTGCCACAATGCTTCCAGTTCCTGCTTGACCTTCGGCAGTTCCATGAACGCCGCGTGCAGACGGTTTTGCGCGTCCGGAATGCGCGGCGCAATGACGCCGTTGCCCATGCGCTGCTCGCCGATCAGAAACAGCAGCGCGTCAAGGCGATCGGCCACGGCGATGATTTTCCAGGCTTCGTCATATTGTTGCTCCGCCCCGACGTGGCCGAAGGAGGCGCCCCGGCCAGTCGTATTAGCCCATACCGACAGTTCGGCCTCGATGTCAGGCAGCCGCTCGCGCATCTTGCGCGCCACCAGCGCGTCATAGCGGTCGCGGTCCACGATTTCCGACTTGATCGGCGACACGATATCGCCCGTGATCGTCTCGTCCAGATCGTGGGTCAACGCCAAATATATCAACATAGCGTAATTTGAGCTGCGCCACTTGATCAGCCGGGCGATGGACCGCGCATATATCGCCACATAAAAACTGTGGTTGGCGATGGTATCGCGCGTCAGCGTCCACAACACCGACCAACGCGGCACGACCGACGCCGTGCGCAGTTCGGGCGGAAACATCTGGATCAGTTCACTTTGGTTGGGCATGGCGGTTCTTATCCTGGTCGAGCATGCCGAGACGGTCGTGCAGGATGAGGCAAAAATTGGCCAGATCGACCAGTTCCTTACGGGCCTCGGACACGTTGAGAAACTCGTCAGCGACCTTGAATTCCTCAAGTTCAATCAGCAACTGCCGAAACAGCGCCTCGACCGGCAAGTCGCGCCACGCGGTCTTGTGGTCATTTTTGCGAAGTTTGGCCTCCATAGCAACAGCAAAAGCAGCCACTGTCGGCCGGATGCGTTCAGGTGAAATTACTGAACCGTCAATACGTAAGCAACAATTGTCACATTTCATGCAATACACTTCAGTCGGCACGCCGTATTTATTTTCAAATTGTTGTCTGGCTGATGGTTCGCTCATTTTTCACCCTCTATCTCTATCGCCGCGTCGACCAGCGTCGCCAGCACCGACTGCGGCGCCGGGATCAACTTGCCCTTCAGGTCCCGCACCGAATACCCGTGTTGCAGCAACAACGACATGCAGACGCAGGCGTCGATGACCAGGCCCCGCACGTCGGCACCGTCCTTGAATGAACTGCAAAAAACTTCACGCACCTGTCCTCTGTCAAGTCCGAAGGTAGCGATGACGTGCAATTCGCCGCCGTCAGCCTTGATGTGTGTCAGTTTGGCCGTTATTGACAACCGGCGGTCGGACAGCGTGGTGCGGCTCACATTTCCTCCTGAACGTCGTCAGTCGTCGGCCCGTATTGGAACAACACCTTAGGCTCAAGCCTGAAATGCTCCGCCGTGTTGATAATGCTGATCGTGATTTCAGCCACGTTAACCGGGTAATCGCAGAACGTCAGATGTACCACGTCAGGGCGCGTCAGCATTATGGCTTCACGCGCCTGCCGACCCGAGAACGAGAACACGCGGCGCACGCGCTTGGTCACGGTGGTAATTTCCGGCGGCACGCCTAATTCGTTCCACGACAATTCCCGCTGGTCAGCATAGTAGCCGCCGGACGTGCCAAGCACAGTGGGTTTACTGCGTACCGCGCCAAATGGCGTGTCAATACTCAACGATTCGACAATGTTGCCGACTCTGATCGGCGTGGTACGCAGCACCAACATCGAGGCGCCGAACTGGCGCGGGTGAATGCCGGCATCGGCCAGCCCCTGCTGCAGCGTGCAATTGCGCGACGTGCAGTGCGGGTAAAATTGCCCGTCGACCGACAGCCCGATGCCTTGCGGCACTTCAACCAGGACCCGGTCAATGCTCAACATGCGCCACGGTATCGGGCGCACGAACTGGCGCAGGAACGGGTGGTCCTTGGCGATCACGCCGGATCGCAGCACCTTGCGCGCCAGCGCCTCGCCGACGCCCTTGCGGGTCGAAGCAATCTTGGTCTGCACTGAATGAGCCAAGCCCTCGGCGTCCTTGCAGTCCTGCGTGATCACCGCGGCATTGGCGTGAATTTGAACGTCGGTGGTGGTCAGGTCGTTGTCCTTAAGTTCCTGTTCCAACACGTCGGGGTCGATGATCGACCCGCCGTTCAAGTGGATCAGTCCAGGAAAATCGTGATCCCGCGCGATCAGTGCCGCGGTCGGCAAATGAAACACGACGCGCTTGCGTCCCCTGTGAACCGATGTGTGTCCGGCCTGGGCGCCGGCATTGGTGCTGTAAACATCGTAGGAGCGAAAACCTTCGGCTAACCGCCGCGCCAGATAGGCCGCCGCGGCGCCCTTGCCTTCCGAGCCCCATTGCCCGCCGACGATCACGTCGGCCTTGCCGCGCTGACAGAATTGATCGAGCCACATGATCTGATCTCCTATTTTAAAACGTGCTGACGATAAGATTCTCCGCATCGCTGGCACGTTTTCCAGCGATAAAGACACGGACTAGGCGGTACAGTTGGCGGTGTCCACCACTCTGACCATTTCCATTTATGACCAAACCAATAACAAAGCAGTTTCATTCTTGCGCCGCGTTCCTGCTGTTGCACACGTTTTCGCCCAGCTTAGCGTAGCCTTGGATGTCGCGCCAGTGTTCCGCCTCCCAGTTGCCGCCGCTACAGATGCGGGCGATCTTGAGCGCGATCTCTTCAAGCGCCAGTCGCTGCTCGGCTGACAGGTTCGACCAGTGCGGCTTGGCACTGCGCATCACGTCGCGAATCTGCAGCGCAATTTCAGCGTTGTCGCCGAAATCGCCGTGGGTCTTGCCGCGGTCGGACAGGATGGAGGCCAAAGACTGGCCGCCTTCGGCCAATAACCACGACGCTTTGGCGGTAATTTCTGGCTGCGACAACAGCGCCGCAGTTTCGGCATTACCGGCTACGATTTCGTCCGTGTGACGCACCATGCGCAACCCGCACCCTTTATTAGGGCCGCGGTTCTTGGGACATTGTATCAGGTCGCCACCGCCGCAATTCTTATAGTCAGCGTTGCACTCGTCGCAGCGATAGTCGACGGTTCCCAAGGTCATCGCTCTTCCCTCCATTTTTGGTGCCAGTCATATAGTGCGCTGAGCAGCGGGCCTTCGCGCTCGCCCTTGCGCCCCAGCAGGATGTGTGCGTCCGGACAGGTCGTGTACGCTTTGGCACCGACACCGTCCTCGTAGCTAGCGACGCGCCAGGTCATCACGTGCAGCCACAATTTCAGCCCCGACCCGGTGCCTTCTTGCATGAACGATGCCACACCGCACGGGATGCCGGCGGCGTCGGCTCGGCGCAAGAACTTGTCCTGCAGGTGCGTCACGTCGAGCGAGAACGTCGCATTGCCGGTGCGCGGACGGACCCGTTGCTTAACTTCAAGAAAACTAGCTGCGTCACCACGACCGCGCCAACCTTTAAATTGCCTGTAATTCGGCAATTTTATCAGCAGGTCCGCCACGCCGCCGACGAACGCGTTGTCCATCTTCATGGCGAAGCCGCCGGCCTCGTTGACCACGTCGCAGACGATGGCTTGAATGGCGGTTTCCTTCATTTTCCTACCCGTAACAGCAGCTCTATTGTACCATCGGGGGCTTTTCCGGCGTGATGGCGCACGACAGTATCGCCATAATTGTGCAACACCTTCCATTTGCGTTCGTTGGTAAACGACGTAGCAATCACCACGTGACGTTTTGCAAGATTCTCGGCGTAGATAAAATATTCGTCGTAATTGAACCTTTTGCTCAAATGTGATTGATGGGTGCGGGCCTCATAAGGTGGGTCCAGATAAACAACTGACTGCGATTGCGGTTTAACCAAGGAAAAATGCCCGCATGTGAACCGCACATTATTCGCGCGTATGACATCGATCTTATCGCGCGTTGATTTATATGATCCTTTTATCCTGCCATTGGTGCGTGCCGCGCCACCAAAGAATTTACCCCCAAATGACCACGCAAACCCAACATAACCTGTCATTGGATCATTTATCGGGCGTGTTTTATTGTAATAAATATAATCGCGTTCCGTCACCTTTTCCGGGGGGTTCCATCCGTCATAAGCGGCGTGCCACATGTTTATCAAGTACGGGTTTATATCGTTTAATACATGCTTATCCGGTTTGAACATGCAGCCTCTATTGGTTGATCAGTCATGATCGAGCGTCCGATGCTTCCACTTCCCGCTATAGAGCCCATCATAGGTCGGAGCTTCGCCGTTTGCCCCGATGCCGAGCAACGAGCGGAAAGCGTTGAATGGGTAGAACCGCCGGTTAAAGCGGAAGGTGAACTCGTTGAGATAAGTCTGCAGGTGCTTGGGCTCGACGCGACCGTGATGGGTGCCCTGCAGCCAAGCTTTCAGGTTGCTGAAAACCAAGTGGACGATGGGCAGATATTCTTCGGCGACTTCCGGATTGCCGCCTTCAATCACCGGCAGATGGGCATAGCCGAGCTTTTCGAGGTTCCTATAAGCCGGGGCCGCATCCGTGATGACGATTGCGCCCGGCGCGACGGCAGCCTCCACAAAGCCGCAGAGGGATTTCTCGCCACGTGTCGGCGCGATTTCCAGCCGCAGACGGCCAGCATATCGGCCGCCGCGCCGCATAGGCTTATCGCCCTTCTTGGCCGGTCGCGTGCGGACTTCGACCGCAGCAACAACCAGGGTCTTTTCGTCGGCGTGCACGCCTTTGCCCTTACCGCGCGTCTCGCCGCCGATATAACATTCATCGACCTCGACATGATCGCCGCGCGCCAGATTGCCGCCGATCTGGTCGCGGTTTGGCCGCACCATGCCAGCGCGGAGCTTGTGCAGGATTTGGAAGGCCGTCTCGTACCTTGTAAGTCCGACCTGCCGTTGCAGTTGAACGGCCGAAATGCCGGGTGTCAGGCTGGAAACGAGGTAGGCCGCCCAAAACCATGTTGCGAGCGGCGTATGTGTCCGCTCCATCACCGTGCCGACCGTCAGCGACGTTTGCTTACGGCAGGATCGGCAAGCCAAGACGCCCGGACGGGATTCCAGCCGTTGCGGGTCGCCCTTTTCGTGGCAATGCGGGCACTCAAAGCCCTTCGGCCACTTAGCACCCTCAAGCCAGCGGGCGCAGGCAGTATCAGTCGGGAAAAGCCGCTGGAAATCCCGGAGCGACTTGGGGAACGGCAGATGTTCCCATTGGAGAACATCGGCATGGGGAGGCATCTATGCCTCCCCACTTTTAAGAGAGCGAAGCCGATTGAGCCACGCCTCGACGGAGCTAAATCCCATTCTTTTGCCGCCGTCATAGTCATTCAGCAGCGCAGCGTAGTGGCTTTGCAATTTCAACGACTCTCGAAGGGCAGCCTCCAATTCATTGCACTGATCATTGAGGCCCTCGATTTCACGGCCCAACAGGTCGATTTCTTCGTGCGCACCTTCGGTAGCCTTGGTCATGGTTCAGACCCCCTTCTCGACCAAGGCTATTGCCTCTCGTCGATACTCGCGAAGGGTAGACCGCAGAAGGCGCAGGTCAGCCCGGAAGAAAATATCTTCATTCAACCCCGCGACATTTCTCGCGAAATCGGCGTCATCCTCCGAACGAAGGACGATGCTTTGGGCTTTAGAGCCATCAGAAAGCGTTTCTTCGATGAGGCTGACTTTAACCGTGCAAGCCAAATCGAGACTCATGCCCATCTGCTCAATTGCGGCCATAACTTCAGCAGCCGTGGCGCAATTAATCGCATCAATAACTTTAGTCGGATGTACCAGAGCGTTTGCCATTTTTACCCTCCAAGGAGGGTGGCGTGATCGCCACCAACGCCCATGATACTAGCACAAGTGTCTGCATGTGTCAACCGGATAAGCATGGTTTAATAGGTATCGGCGCCCCGGAAAAGTCTTCATTACGGCGGTAGCCGACCATAACGCCCCGCAGAATGGCTCAACGTACAAACTAAAATTGTCGATCGCCGCGACGATTTGCTTCGACTGTCGCATCTTTCCGCCAAGATACCACATCAATCTTCCCCGTATGTTGCGACGCTCCAATTCGGGCCGTCGCCCTCGTCGACCTTGATCGGCAGGTCGATCTTGACCATCGCCGCGTCACTTGAGAAGTCCTCCATGATATGCTTGCACTCAGCATACGCGGCCCGCGACCGCTTGTCAAGTGCAAACTGGAACGACAGCGCGTCGTGACAATTTAAAAGCAGTTCGACCTGCGCCTGTGGCTCGCTGTCCAGATACTCCTGCACTTCGGCCATCTTAAGTTTGAGCATGCTGGCGTTGCTCATCTGCAGCAGCCGGTTCATCGCGGTGTAGTCCTTGTCCGGATCGCGCAAGTGCGCCCGGCGCCCCAGCACGTCGCGCACGTAGCCGCGCTCGCGGAACAACCGCGCCGCCTTCTTCTGAAATGGCTTCAATTCAGGCACGGTCCTGAAATAGCGCACCAGCGCCTGCATCGCTTCTTGCTCGGACATCTTGTATTTTTTGATCAGCGCGTTCTTACCGCCCCCCGTGATCACGGTCTGATTGACGCGCTTGGCCCAAGTGTTGCGGAAGTGCTTTTGCTCGGCCGGCGACATGTCGTCCCACGCCGCGCCCTTGGCATCCTTGGCCACTGCGGTGTGGCTGTCGGCGTCCGGGTTGTTGCGATAGTCGTCGAGGAACACCCGCGCCCGCGTATACCAGGCCATCAGCCGCGGCTCGATCTGACTGTAGTCGCGCTCGCCCCACAATCCGTAATCCGGCACGAACACCGACCGGTACAGCCGGCCCAAGTCCTCGTCGTGCTTGGGCACCTGTTGCATGTTGGGGTCGTTGCTCGACAATCGCCCGGTCACGGTGCCGAACTCGTCGTTGCGAAGCTGGTTAAAGGTGCAGTGCACCCGCCCGTGCCACAGGTGCCGATCGCGCAGCGGATGGCAAAAGGTCGAATTGAGGTTCTCCCACTTGCGTAGTTTGATGATCTTGCGGCCGGCCTCGTGCGTCTCGAGCCAGTGCGACGTGAACGACGGCGAGCCTTGCGGCCGGGTCCGCGACGGCGCCGTGCGTGGCCAGTCGGTATGGCCGTGCTTCTCCATCCACGCCTGCACGTCGGTCGGCGACAGTGCGTTGAAATCGGGCGGAAATTCGTTCTTCAGTTTTTCGACTTCATCGTCGATGTGCCCGATCAGCCATTCCAGGCGTTCCTCGTCGACCTTGACGCCGCGCACCATCATGCGCGCCAGCACCGGGATCAGGCGACTTTCGACAGCATGAACGCGGCCTAATTCCTGCGCCTGAATTTCAACCATCTGCGCGTCGCGCAATTGCCAGGTCGACGTGCCGTCGCCGCAGGCATATTCGACCGCCATCGGATCGTCACCGGACAGACGCCAGAAATGGCCCATAATGTTCTTGTCGTTCTTCTCGCCCAGCTTGTCAGCCATGTAAGCATAAAGTTCGGTGCCCTTCTTGGCCTGCACGTTGTGGCGCGCGGCACAGGCCACCAGCGAGAACGTCGCATACTCGTCGAGCAGCGGTTCGTTGATTATGGTATCTTCGAACTTCGGTTGAAACTTAAAGCCGACGCGCGCCTTGAACCGCAAATCAAACGCCAGATTGTGTCCGAACATCAGCGTGCCCGGCTGGTCGAGCGCCGTCACCAGTTCCTTTTCGCCCGGCAACAGCTTGCCATCCCAGCCGGTCGGCGATTTCAGACCGTCGCGACCCCCGACGTTGGCATTACCGGCGTGGCGAAACGGCACGTAATAGGAATCGCGCGGGTCGCCGCTGAACGTGACGACGTAGCCGACGATGGCGTTGTTACGCCAGTCAAGCCCGGACGTTTCGACGTCAAGGCAGCGCGTCGACTGGGTCGGGTCCTTCAACCGATTTAGCACGGTCTGCAGCGTCTCGTCGGGGGCGCCCGTTGTAGGCCAGGACCGCTTCGGACGGGCTGTCATACCAACGTCCTCGTACACGGTACATGTTAGTAACTTTTTGGCCTTGCTTGACGTGGACGAGGCTGAAGCCATCTAGACCCCCTGAGAAGACGACGATGCGGTCGTCACGGTAGACTTCGCGCCACTTGAGGGCGCGGAACTGGCGCTGCGTCAGCAAGCCGGCGATCCGTCTAAACGGAGGATTCTGCAGCCATTGTCGTAGAGTGTAACACTGCCGTACCTCGTCGGCGACGACACACATTTGGCCTCGATTTTCTGGTCTTTCTTCAACATTGCCGCGCGACCAAGGCACGCTTCCTCCGTGCTATGTCCGCTGACGATGATCGAACCAGAGACGACCGCTATTAAAATCCAGTCCATGGGTTTCTCCTTTCAGAATGGTATCTCGTCGTCCTTGTCGTTGAAGTCGTCGCCCAGCACTTCGCCGCGCTCGGCACCAAGATCGCGCCCGTCGCCGCCGGGCAGCGCGTCCAGTTCGCCGACGTATTCCTGGTACAGGTCGTCGAGCCACTTCTGCTGCTTGACGCTGACGCGAATGTTGATGCCGTAGTTGTTCATGCGCTCGATCTGGTCGCGCACGAAGCCGGGCGACGCGCCGACCATGTTTTTGATTTCGGGTTCAAGCGCGGCAAGCTGCTGTTGGAGACGTTCAAACTGATCGGGGGTCATGACACTGATTCCATCCATTCTGCGATGCGTCGATGTTGTGCAGCGGTCGCGTTGGCTTTCATATCATTCGCCATTTGCGAAATAACCGCAATATTGCCCTTAACATAACCGCGCAATGAATTGATTCGGTCGAGTGTTGGACTGAAATGATGTACTTTACCTACACCCATTGAAAGCTTGTGCCCAAATACTGGACACATGTCGGGAATAACGATATCGGAAAGAGTCAAATTAAATTCAAGGCCAAACTTTTTTGCACGCTCCCTAGCCTTACGTAGCAGAATCCTAGCTAAGTTTTTCTCAGCATAAACGCGCGCTTGCTTAAGCAAGCGCTGTCTATTCGCCACATAGTAAACTCGGCTTCGGGCGTTTAGTCGTTTCTTGTTTTGTTTATAATACACAGCACGCTGCGCCAGGACTTTATCCCGGTTCTTGATATTGTAGGCGCGATTGTATTCGCGCCTACTGTGTTTGTCGATGCGGCTCATTGCTTCCTAGATAGCAGGGCTGTCAGTATTGTCAGGGGCGCCACCGATTGCGCTTTCTTCATCGCCGATTGACTCCAAATCCTTGATGTTCAGGCCCTTCTGGCTGAACGTCTCGTACATCGCCCGGTACTGCGAGTATTGATCCTGGTCCTCGACCAGCCCGGCCGACTTGACGTCGATGTTGAAGAACGTCTGGCCGGAATTGTTGTGATCCTCCGCCGACCGGAATTCCCAGATGGTGCCAAAGATCGGCGCGCGCACCGTCTTAAGCTTGGTGTTGAACCGGCGCCCCATCTTGATCGACGAGCGCTGGAACGACAGCACCGCCGGCATCAGGTCGGGTTCGTCCGGGAACGCCAGCAGGAAATTATACATCAGCGTCGCGGCCGGCGGCGAGTTGGGGTCGGCCGGGTTCATAGTGCCCCAGTTAGCCAGCCCGGACTGGGCGACGGTCGGCGCCAGCTTCCACTTGACGGTATGACCGCCGTCCTTCTTGTCGAGTTGGACGGTGAAATCACCACCGGCCGGCGACCAGTGCACGCCGTCGTCGGCGCGGGCCAAGATGCCGCCGCCGGCATCGCGCGGACGCCACAAGATGTAGCGCTGGTCCATAAAGATCGGCACGGCGCGGAACGGGCCGTCAAAGATGAACTCGGCCGCCGGGTGGAAGAAGTAGCCAGCCTTGAGGCCGTCGTATTCCATCAGTTCCGGCGACAAACCTTGCATCAATTTCAGCCGCGGAATTTCGATATCGTCCTTGCCGATGTTCTCCTTGCCGAGATCGGCGTCCTGCCGCATGAACGCGGGCAGGGAAACGACGGCAGCGGACGGCAGCGGCGCCGGCTCGCGGCGCGCGGGAACCTGGGCGCGCTGCTGGGCTTGCTGCACCGGGCGGCGCTCTTCTTCGCGCCCCTGGTGCGCCGCGGTCTGCGCGGCCTTGGTGGCGGTACGGGCGGGCTGGGCGGCCTGACGCTGCGGCGCCGCCGGCTTGGTCGACTTCTTTGCTGCTTGTGCTTTCGGCATTTCAAGTCTCCTGGTTGCTGGTTGAAGTTACCTATCTGAACGCACTACAAATTTACGCTCCGCATAGTTGCCCTAGGACCTATGCGGAGCGACGAGCAGGAAAAGCCCTCGGGCTTGCGAGCAGCCGCTAAGCTGTCGACCTGCGCGTCTCATATTTTCGTCACCGACGTGTTCGGCACGAACGCCACATTGAACAGTTCGTCCGGAATGTCGCGGTTATTGTCTTCCAGTTCCTTGCGCAGTGACGCGCTCAGCGTCGACGAGTTGACGACGGCCTGAATGATGTCGCCCAGGTCAACTTCGCGCAGCCATCGATAAGCTTCGTCCTTCTTGCCGGGCTTGATCGAAGCCAGGAAGCGGGCCGACACGCCGACCCGGAAGCCCTCGGCCAGCGGTACGTTCTTGATGCCCTCCTGCTCGCATAGCGCCGGAAAATCCAGTTCCTTGACGCGCTTATAAAGGCCCTCGTCGCCGAACAGCGGCTTCAGCAGTTCGTCGGCGCGTTCCTTCATCCGGTGCAGCGCGACGTAAGACCGCGCCAGCGACGGGGCGCCGGACTTCTTGGCGCGCTCAAGTTCCTTGTCAAGCGTCGGCAACAACTTGGATATCGCGACCAGGTGCTCCATCACCTTGACAAAACTGGGCAGCGCGTTGACAATGGACTTCGGCAGGGTTTCGGCAGGCATCGGTGTCTCCTATATGATGCGGGTAGCGAAGCACGAGAAGGACAAGCGGTCAAGTCGGAACCTAACCGATTTCGACGACCGGCATTCTTACCTCAGCCGATATCGGCCAATAAGGAAAAATTATGGGCGGTCGGCCTGGCACGTCAATGTCGTAAGCCGGCCCATCTTTGGTCGCTTTGAAGACAGTACCGCAACGCTTGTTCTGAGCGTAACAGCCCTCTTGATCATGAATGACCCATTCACCGTCATCGCCAGTAAGCGCAGTAATAGGCTTGCCTGCGATTAAACGCATCAAAACCGGTGTAGCAAACGCAACGGCGCCGCCACTGTCCCATTGGTCGAAAAACTTTTCGAGTATCTCGATCATCACTCGGCTATCCTCGTCACCAAAATTAGCCGCGGCTAGTTCGGTCTTCGCTTGTTCGATAATGCTCATCGGTTTCTCCTGTTATCCTCTCACCCAGCACACGACGTAGCCCTTAGCCTGCCGATCCCAGCGCAGCACGCGAAATTCGCCGTGCTCCCGCTGCACCAGTGCGGCAAACGTCACCATCTGTAAATGATCGCCAATCAGCAGCAGATAATCGGTGTCCTGGTCAAATTCCTTGGCCGCGCGCCACAGCATCATGTAGACTTCATGCGGCAGCTTTTGGTCGTTGATTTCGTCGCCGTAGACGTAGCGGGTGTTGATGTAATGCACGTCGCCGTACTCGGCGGCAGCGCTTATGTCGTTATCGGTCGGATTGACGGCGAAGACGGTCACAGACGTGCTCCTATCTGGAATTTGATGCCCCCGCGCCGTGGGAAGGCCGCTGGCGCGGGGGCTACTCTACGCTACGCCTACTTTTTAGGCCGCTTCGGGCTGCGGCGATTCGGCGGGGGCCGGCACGTCGCGGCGCCGGATGCGCCGGACCGGCTTCTTGGTCTTGGCGCTCTTGGCCTTCTTCTTCCGTGACGGATCGATCGCCTCGACCTTCGGCAGGTCAATGTGCTGTTTCAGCGACTTGATGGTAATCGAGCCGATCTTGACCGTGTCGCCGGCCCTGATCTTGGCGCGCAACACGCCGCCAACCGTCATGCGGGCCTGGCCGGCGTTCGCCGCGGCGGAAATGTCGATGTCCAGCTTGTTCGCCTTAACCACCTGGTCGAGCGTACCGCCATTAGCGAAATGTAACAGCGTCGCCTTGGCGACGGCGTCGGCATTGCCGCGCGAATAGTGAATCTTGCCGTCCTTGCCGCGGACCTTTAGGGTCTTATAATCGTAGGCGCCGGTATCGATGGTCGCGCCTTTGGTCTTACGCTTTGCCATGACAAACTCCTGTCCTTGTGCTGAAGCCCACACATGGTTAGGCCCGCTGCGCCAGGAAAAGCACGGCGGGCCTGATGGTGTCAAGTCGAAATGTTACCACACGATCTTGTGTTTGTCGCGCCGCACCTTGGCACGGAGGCGGTTCGCGCAATTCATGCGGATCAGGCCGTCATTGCGGTTGCCATGGCGGTCCTTCAGCCGGCGGTAACCCTCGACCCACACGCCGTTGGCTTTGGCGAATTCGACGAACGCCTCGAAATCGAGCCGCGGCTTGCCGGTGTCCTCATCCTTCTCGGTCATGAACGCGTCGCGCAGCTTCTTGGCGAGATCGTCACCGCAGTGACCCTTGTTTGGCAGATAGCGGGCGCGGTACTTGGCCTTGACCACCGAACGGGAGGCGTCGCCCTCGTCGTCGCCATTCTCGCTCTCGTCCTCGTCGTCGGCGCGCTTGCGCGGCGCCTCGGCCTTCTTCGCTTTGCGCGTCGTCGGCTTTGGTTTCGTTGTCCCGACACCCCCGCCGCTCAATTCAAGAATGGCGAGATCGAGCGCGTCCTTGGGGTCCTTCGCTTCCACAACTGGATCGCCGTCTTTGCTAACAACAAAGACGTTATCCGGCTCCGACCATTCGACGATCAGCCCGTGCGCCTTGGCCTTCTTCAGCGTGTTGTGATGAATCTTCATGGCAGTTGCTCCTATCTGAACGGCCGGTCGCGGCCGATGGAGCAACTAAAACATGCGGCGAAACGCTTGTCAAGTTATTTGCACGCGTTCCACTTCAGATCGGCGTAAGTTTTGCCTATGCCGGGAACCCGCTCTTCCCGCACCACTTTACCCCGACGCGCCAAATTGATAAGGACCACTTCAAGTGCACCGGCACTCTGACGTTCCCGTCCCAATGCGACAGCTATCTCACGTCGGGTCATCGGGCCGCGGTCAAGACATTCCATCACTAGTTCACTTATCTCCATAGCGTCTCTCAAATTCTGCCCTGGTCATCGTCTCTTGAATTTCGACGGCTTCTACCTCGACGTTGTCCATTTCGAGCAACGCGGCGTCAGTGTCGTCATACCAGCGGGTCCAGGTCCCGCCGTACAGGAACCGGATGCGGCGGGTTTCACCTATCTCGGCCATTTGACTTTGTACCCCTTCTTCACTTTCGCCCTGGTGCGATTTATGATGTTCATGCGCACTAGGCCGGGGTTCGGCAGCGACGTGTACTTGTCATCCCACACGCCGTTGACTACGGCGAAATTTTTGAGTTCGGCGGCGTCGTACTTTTTGAGCCGCTCGACCAGTTCGTCAGGTTCACGGCGCTCTTTAGGCGCAGGCGGCGGAGCCGAGTCAATAGCTGCGCCTCTCGGCTCCGCCACCCTAGGTGACGCAACCGCAGCTACCGCCACGTCACCCTTTCCCAGTATGCGCTCATCTTCGACGCGCTCGATCCATTTGTTAATGACGACAGTCTCGTTGCCGTTGTCCCACTTGACGACGCTCTGTTCCGGGCCTTCCTTAACGAGACGGCCGAGACAGCGCGGATCATCGGCCCAACAGACGCGCGGATAGGTCATGACTTGACGCCCTTCTGCTTCCAACGCTCGATGTCATCAATGGCGAGCGTCAATGGCAGCGTGGCGGCGGTCGAGCGCTGCGACGCCAGCGCCGTGTTCGACTGCACCAGGTTGAAGGTATCGCGCGCCTCGAGCAGCGCGGCGTAGGCGGCGGCAAGCAGCTTGTTCTGTTCGGCAACCGTGGTCTGCATGTCGCTCCATTGCCGCGGCCTAAATTCGACCCACGCACCATTGACGTGCACCAACACGGCGCTGTCCGTCAATTTAGCGTGGCTGCAACTTATCTCGTCGCCGGGCTTTATTTCTTGCACGGCGTTACCTATGCCCCAGTTGCTCATGTCCCTCATCCATTGGTAATTCATGATCGTCGTCCTTGCGGTGCGGTCTTGGGCTCGAACAGTTTACACCAGGCCAGCGGGTCAATCAGCCCGGCGACAAGTTGGCAGGCATTGGGGTGCACGAACAGCTTCGGCAGGAAGAAGTGACAGTCTTTGCAATAACGCCCCGGATGGCCGCGCCCGTACTTAACGTCGGCGGCGGTCTTGTCCTTCTTGCCGTCGTTGTGGCTTGCCATGCCAGTCCTCCTTGTCGATCACGAACTTGTCGGGCAGCAGCTTGCCGCCCGGCGCCTTTTCACCCGGAATCACCCACGGCGCCTTGCGCCAGTCGCCGCGCAAGTAGGCGCATGACAATGGGCCGAGCAGCAACATCTGGCCGGGCTGCAAAGGATATTCAGCCATACGCAGAATGACGGGGGCGTCGGGATGATCGGTCATGCGCGTCTCCTATCTGCCGCACCCAACCACGCCGCGCACCTGTCTGTCAAGTCCGAACTGGCGCCGGCCACATCCGGATGCAACTGTCGAGCGTCACCGCGCCGATGTCCGACGGCAATTCGACCTTGAATGCGACGCGCTCGGCAATTGGGCGCATGCAATCGCCGCGATACTTGGTGCCCGACGCCGGCATCGTCACAGTCAGGTCCTCGGTCCATAGTTGCGGGTCGAAATCGCCGCGCGCGTTGCGCAGCCAGACGAAGTGCGTGAAATCAGCCGAGATGCTTCTCCATTTCATCGGCCATCAGCCGCAGTTCCATTATCCAGCCGCGCAGCGTGTCGCGCGGGATGCCGGACCCGTTGCGAATCAACACCATGCCCCCGGACATTAGGTTGATGCGCTTGTGCCATAGGTCGAGCCTGCCGCGCAAGTTGGCGGGCGGCGCGACTTCGACGCCCTTGACGCGGTGCGCGGCAGACTTGGGAACGGCCTTAGGCAAGCCACACTACCCCCCACACCCATTCCCACCGGGCGGCGCGTAACGAAGACATACAACCGCCCTCCTGCCATCGACGTTCCAATTGCTGCTTCAATGTCATTGCCATCTGAACCCCCTTCCGTCTTCGCCTTGGTAAAAGTGATAAGTGGACGCTATAACCCAGTCGAGCAGGTTCGGCCCGACCAGCTTGGTGCCGCATTGGTGCCACAGCCGGGTGTTGAGCGCGGCGCGCGACCCCCACACCTGGTCGCAGCGCGGCGCCACCAGGATGCAGCCGCAATTCATCGCAATGAGGCGGTCGGCCGGGTGCGCGTCGCCGACGTAGAAGTCCTCGCGCAGCGCGCCCCAGTCCTTAGTCATAATCGTCGTCCCGTTCGAGTTCGGCTTGCGCCTGCGGCGGTATCCAAATTAATCGTGTCGTTTTGTCCTTTCGTCGCAAATCCCACCAAAACCAACTATGCGAAAACATCGCTCCGTTTTGACGCACGACGCGGCCTTGTGCCGCTTGCATTCGACGCGAAAAGACCGCGACAACGGACGGCGGCGTTATAGAAAACAACGTGTCATAACGCGTCACGGATTCCAACCATATGGTGCGCAACAACATCGCAACGCCGACTTCTGCCTCCCTGAGTGCTTTGGCCACGAAGGCATTCGCGTGCTTATATGGTGGATTGGTTAACACTACGTCGCATCGGTTTAGCGATGACGTCAAATAATTCGCGACCTTGAAATTAACGCCATAATCAACAAGATCAGACGCGCTTACTTTAAACCGTTGCTCCTTCAATACGCGCACCATGTGGCCGCGTCCAGCCGCCGGTTCTTTAAAAATTAACGACGCGCCCGAATTAAAGGGCGCCACATATTTAAAAAACGCGCGCACTGCCCATGGCGGCGTGGGAAAATCGTCCTTGACTTCATCGTAATTAGAACGGCGCCGAACATGTCGGGCCTTATCTGATTTGTTCACGTCACTGCTCCGTTGGCCTTCATGTGCGCCCAGCAGTACGGCTTGCCCGGCGCCACCGGGTCTTCGCTGCAGCCGGCCCACATGCAGCGCGGCGTCATGCGATGACGCTTGGCGATGCGTTGACCGGCCGCCGACCTATATGGCACGTTGGTGGGCAACAACCAAACCGGGGCAGGAGCCGGCGCAGAAGCGGTCCTGCTGCGCCTGACGCTGAAATTTCGCTCTCGATCTTCCTTGATGCGATGGACGCCCTA
>Ga0335070_10000322_pt1 | contig 56251 bp, 34 predicted proteins | sample Lox_Sample_13_FD_206722 | JGI IMG/M metagenome (GOLD analysis project Ga0335070, IMG submission 206722) | Soil microbial communities from Loxahatchee National Wildlife Refuge, Florida, United States - Lox_Sample_1.3 | ecosystem: Environmental > Terrestrial > Soil > Wetlands | place: USA...
GAACGTCTGGGATCCCGAGGCAGGACTGGTCAATTTTGACCAGTCCGGAAGTCCATCGCCGTTGAATACTAACCGGAGAAGAATCCACCGGTGGAAGCAGCACCTGAATAGAAAACCGAAACGCGCTGAGAGCAACCATCCGCGATCGTGGTTTTTGCTCGCGCCAAGTCGAAAGAGCGAACCCTTCGTCGCCGTCTCTTACCCAATCCAGGAGGGATAATGTCGCTACCGAACACATTGCTTCCCAGAGCTCTCTTGGAAGTTGTCGAGCCGCAGTCTTCGGTTAAAAAAAAGACCGCGACGCTTACTCCTCGCTTGCAATCGACTCCGTCCCTGCCCAGTCGAATCGCCGTCGTCGGCAATTATCTTCCGCGGCAATGTGGGATCGCTACTTTCACCACGGATCTGTGCGCAGCCATATCGACAGAATGCGGATCAGCTCGACTGATGGCGCTTCCGGTCAACGATACCGAGGATGGATACGACTATCCCGATCGCGTGAGATGGTCGCTCGCCCAAGACGATGTGAAGTCGTACCAGGAAGCCGCCGAATTCCTGAACTTCAACAATATCGACATGGTGTGCCTGCAGCACGAGTATGGAATCTTCGGTGGTCCAGCCGGAAGCCATATCTTGCATCTGCTACGCGGTCTGAAAATGCCGGTGGTAACCACGCTGCATACCGTCTTGCGCGAGCCCAATCCTGACCAAATGCTGGTGATGGAAGAGATCGCGAAGCTCTCCGACCGGCTCGTTGTCATGAGTGAGCTATCGTCACAATTCCTGCAGGAAATCTATAAGGTGCCTGGCCAGAAAATCGACATGGTGCCGCACGGAGTTCCGGACCTGCCGTTCCTCGATCCAAATTTCTACAAGGACCGCTTTGGCGTCGAAGGGAAGGCGGTTCTGGTCACATTCGGCCTGCTCTCGCCGAACAAGGGAATCGAAAACGTAATCCAAGCTTTGCCGCAGATTCTATCCAAGCACAAGAACGTTGCTTACATCGTCGCAGGCGCGACTCATCCGCACATCCTGCGTCGCGAGGGCGACAAATATCGAGCCAGTTTGCAAGCTCTGGCGAAGGAAATAGGGGTGGAATCGCAAGTGATCTTCCATAACCGCTTCGTCAGTCCCGAAGAGATGGTCGAGTTCATTGGCGCCGCCGACATCTACATCACGCCCTATCGCCACGAGGCCCAAGTGGTTTCCGGAACGTTGGCCTATGCGCTAGGTGCAGGCAAAGCAATTATCTCAACACCTTACTGGCATGCGATCGAACTTTTGGACGACCGGAGAGGGGCATTGGTTCCATTCCAAAATCCAGATGCTATCGCGCATAAAACAATCGAACTCCTGGATACTCCTGCCCTTCGTCACGCCATGCGCAAGCGCGCGTATCTGTTCGCTCGAGAGATGGTGTGGAAACGAGTGGCCCAAGGTTACATGGAAAGTTTTTCTCGTGTGCGCAGCGACCGGCTGGAGAGCCCGAAAGTCCAGTTCTCTGCGCGTCTGGCTGAAAAATCGCTGGATCAGTTGCCTGAGATGAAGCTCAATCACTTGAATCAGATGACTGACGATACCGGGATGCTGCAGCACGCGATCTTCACGATCCCGAACCGCAGGGAGGGCTACACCACGGATGACAATGCTCGCGCACTGATACTTGCCGTGCTTCTAGAGCAGTCAGACGACGATCAGCGTGGAAGAGCAAATTCAAACTCCCCGAATTCACCCGGCCTTTATCTATCATTCCTGGAGGATGCCTTTAATCCCGCAAAAGGCAGATTCAAGAACTTTCTCCGTTACGATCGCCGATGGAACGAGCCCGTAGGCTCGGAAGACTGTCATGGCCGCGCCTTGTGGGCGCTGGGGACGGTTTTAGGCCGGTCGCGCGACCTGGGATTTCGGGGCGCCGCCGGTCGCTTGTTCGAGTTCTCGCTCCCCGCGGTCTTGGCATTCAGCAGTCCGCGAGCCTGGGCCTATACCTTGCTCGGCGTTCAGGAATACCTCACTTCGTATCCCGGAGATCGCGATGCTCAGAAAGTGCGATCCGCGCTCAGCTTGCGACTCCTCAAAATGTATGGGTCCATCCGACGGCCGGATTGGAAATGGTTCGAGAACGTTCTAGCCTACGGGAACGCCAGATTGCCGCAAAGCCTTCTGTTAGCCGGCGCTGCGTGCTCGGATGATCGCATGATCTGCGCCGGTCTCGAATCGCTCGATTGGCTCTCAACCGTGCAACACTGCGACATCAATCGCCACTTTGTGCCCATCGGTTCGCAAGGCTTTTATCGCCAGGATGGTGAAAAGGCCCGTTTCGATCAGCAGCCTCTTGAAGCTGCCGGCGCGGTTTCTGCTTGCTTGCAAGCCTACCGTGTAACCGGTGACCGCCGCTGGCGCGGCGAAGCCTGGTCTGCCTTCAATTGGTTCCTCGGCGATAACGACCTGCAACTGCTTCTGTATGATTCCGCAACCGGTGGCTGCCGGGACGGCCTACATCCCGACCGCGCCAATGAAAACCAGGGAGCAGAATCAACCCTATCGTTCTTGATGGCTCTCGTCGAAATGAAGTCCATTCAAGAGCCTGGACAAAAGGAAATCCTTTCATGACCGTACCCGCAGAAAAGCAGGTGAGCCTGCTGAGCACTCGCTTCGAACGGCTGCTCCTTCGCCATCCCAATAACCCGATCCTGAGCAAAAAGGATTGGCCATACGAGATCAACAGCGTGTTCAATGCAGGCGCAACGCTACTCGCGGATGGTACGACCCTGCTGCTTTGCCGCGTGGAAGATCGACGGGGCTTGTCGCATCTTTGCGCCGCGCGCTCGCGCAACGGCGTCGATGGATGGCAGATCGATAGTGAGCCCACACTGCTGTCTGATCCGAAGAACTATCCGGAAGAAATCTGGGGCATTGAAGATCCTCGCATCACGTTCGTGCCGGAGCTGCAGCAATACGTGGTCACCTACACGTCCTACTCGCGCGGCGGACCCGGCGTGTCGCTGGCGTTGACCAAAGACTTCCGCACCTTCGAGCGATACGGCGTGATTATGCCGCCCGATGACAAAGACTCGGCCCTTCTGCCTCGGAGAATCGACGGATGCTGGGCGCTGATCCATCGTCCCATGACCACGCTCGGGTCACACATGTGGATCTCCTACTCTCCCGATCTTCGTTATTGGGGCAGACACAGACTTATGCTGGAGGCTCGCCGCGGTGCCTGGTGGGATGCAAACAAAATCGGGCTGTCGCCTCCCCCTGTTGAGACGTCCCGAGGATGGCTCGTGTTCTATCACGGTGTACGGCACACGCCCTCTGGATGCCTTTACAGACTGGGCTTGGCTCTCTTCGATCTCGAGAATCCGGAGAAGTGCCTGCTGCGCGGAGATTCGTGGATTTTTGGGCCAGAGGCGGAGTACGAACGCCATGGCGACGTGGACGATGTCGTATTCCCCTGCGGATACACAATGGACGCCGACGGGGACACGTTGAACATCTATTACGGAGCCGCGGACTGTGCGATTGCCCTGGCTCGGGCCAGTGTGCACTCTCTGCTCGAGTGGCTGGATGCCAATGGAAGTTGCGAACGCCGCCAGCGAGCGCAGGATCTATGAACCCACTCGCTTGGATTTTCCAATTCGTCTTCGGCTGCCGCCACCGTCACCTTAGCCGTGTGTTCACGATCAAGCACCGCACATACAAGGTCTGCTTCGACTGCGGACGGGAATTCGACTTGCCGGATGCGCATGGGTCAAGCCCATCCGGTGCCTTCCCGAAAGTCAGCCTGGTCACGAATCATCATCGCGCAACGTAATACTCTCCGCTTTGATCTCTCCGGTGTCTGGCATCGCTGATTTCGACATGTGAGCTATCTTGCTCAGACGCCCACCCGTAGGACCTGTCATTCTTCTTCTACTGGATACAGTCGCAACCTTAAGAGTCGCAACTGTGGCAAGGTTGCTGGGGTCAAGCATCAATCAGCATTCCTCGTCCGTGTGTATGCCGCCAAACCTTGCGGCCAACACGATTAGGCCCTAAGAGTTCCCGAAAATCGAAATCCGGGCAACTCCTCCGCACGGATGAGGGCGCGTTAGCCCGCGGAGATTTGCTCATCGAAAAAGGAAGGTCAAGGATCATGCCGTTAATTCAACTTCTCGAAATTCTGGTCGTAGTGGGTGTCCTGTTGTGGTTGGTGAATCGGTTCATCCCTATGCAGTCGTCCATTAAATCCATCTTGAACGGCGTCGTTGTGATTGCCGTCGTTCTGTGGCTGCTCAATGTCTTCGGGCTCTTTCATTCGCTATCCCGGATTCACGTTGGCAGTTTGCTGCTCCCCTGACAACATCGGCCGCAAGGCTGAACGCACGACGCGAGATTCATAACCAGAGAGGCGGCAGGAATCTGCCGCTAAGGAGACATTTTGAAATCAAAGCTGTACTTAGCACTCGGCATCACCCTCAGTTTGAGCGCCTTTGCTCAAACCAATTCGCAAACATCCGGAGACGTCGAGCATATGAACTCGACTCCCACCTTCCGGGTCACTGTCATTAGCCGCAGCGTGCAAGCGGTCAACTATAAGCATCGCAGCGGAGCTTCTAAGGTCGATTTCGCCGGCACAGACCTTATGCCCGCGGCAAACGGGCAGGCCAAGGTAGAAAGCAAGAAGGGTTATATCGAAATTGAAGTGGAGTTTGGCTCGCTGCAAGAACCCACGACGTTCGGGAATGAGTATCTGACCTACATCCTGTGGGCAATCTCGCCGGAAGGCCGAGCGGTGAACCTGGGTGAGGTTTTGGTAGGAAACAACCATCGCAGCAAACTGGATGTGACCACGGACCTGCAGGCGTTCGCGCTAATCGTTACGGCAGAACCCTACTACGCTGTGCGCCAACCCAGCAACGTTATCGTGCTCGAAAATGTGATCCGCGAGGACACCAAGGGAACTACCGAAGCAGTGAGCGCAAAGTACGAATTGATGGAGCGCGGCGGATACATTCCCACGGGCTACAAGTTCGATCCCGTGATCTTGAATGCGAAGTTGCCATTGGAATTCTTTGAAGCTCGGAATGCGTTGCGCATCGCCCAATCCGAAGGAGCCGAACAGTACGCCCCGGATAGCTATCGGCACGCTGTTGAGTTGATGGATAAAGCAGACAGCCAGGCTATCGACAGACACATCGAGCCCAAGCCATTAATCGCGACTTCCCGCGAGGCAGTGCAGACCGCGGAAGATGCACGCGCCATCGCAGTGAAGAAGATGGACGAAGTCCGGCTAGCGAATGAACGCCAGCAATCAGCCGACGCGCAGGCGCGAACACAAGGGCAGGCGGATGAAGCGACACGGCGCAAGGAGCAAGCTGAGTCCGACACGGCAAAAGCTCAAGCTGCCAAAGCCCAAGCGGAATCTGACGCTGTGAACGCTCAAGCCGCCAACGCTCAGGCCCAGTCTGACGCAGCTAAAGCACGCAACGAGGCTGCCGATGCACAAGCCGCGACCGCAAAGGCCCAATCCGACATGGCAGCCAGCCAAGCCTCCTCAGCAACCGCGCTTTCGGCGGCGCAAGCTGATGCCGACCGATCGCACGCGGACGCATTGAAGGCACAACAGGCGGCGCAACAGGCTGAAAATGACAAGGTCGCCATGAGGGCGAAGCTGTCCGAGCAGCTCAATTCTATCCTTCAGACTCGCGATACGGCACGCGGACTTATCGTCAGCATGTCTGACGTTTTGTTTGACACCGGGAAGTATTCATTGAAGCCGGGCGCACGCGAGAAACTGGCGAAAGTCGCGGGCATCCTGCTTGCCTATCCGGGACTCAATATCGAAGTTGGCGGTTATACCGACAATGTCGGCGGCGATGCCATGAACCAAACGCTGTCTGAGAATCGTGCCGGATCCGTGCGCGATTACCTTGTGCAGCAAGGAGTATCGTCGAGTTCCGTTTCCTCCAAGGGTTTTGGCAACTCGTTGCCGGTATCCTCCAACGATAACTCGGCAGGCCGGCAGCAGAATCGGCGAGTTGAACTTCTTGTATCCGGCGAAGCCATCGGCCACCCTGTCAACGCAACAACCGGTAGCTTGCGCTAAGCATCCAGCGGTCAGGGTGCATCTCCAAACAAGAGATGCACCCTTCACACCCAACGGAAAGGAGCAAAACATGCTTGGAACGATATTGATCGTCATCCTGATTCTGGCAGTTCTTGGAGCCCTGCCACGCTGGTCCCATAGTCGAAGCTGGGGATACGCGCCAAGTGGCGGCGTCGGACTGATCTTAATAGTGGTCGTAATTCTGCTGCTTCTAGGTCGTATCTGAACCATGCGCAACGAGCCAACATCGGCAGGTACCAACTCCACCGGGTGCCTGCTTTTAGCCCGCATTGTGGCGCGCTTGTTCTCATCGTTTTGATGTTCGGCATCCATTCCTCTGCGTACTCCGTGCTCACTCACGAAGAAATCGTGGACTTGCTCTGGACGGATCAGACCTTGCTTCCGGCATGCCCCGGATTCCCGCACAGCGATCTCCCGCTGGCAACGGCACGGACTCTAAATCGAAGTTCCAATCCTCCCTTCTCAAATCATGAGGGAATTTAGCCTCCTGAATCGCTTTTATGGGTGAGCGCAACTCTGGCGCAGATTCCTTGTGAAATTCAGTGCCACGAAACACGCTACATCACTACAGGAGAAATCCTTATGAACTACTCCCGAACGAATCGATGGGCCAGAACGATCTCGTCCGCCTTTCTAGCTACCGCTGTGGCGGCGACAACGCTCGCAGGCTCAGTCATTGCTACCGCTCAAACTGCCGCGCAGGCTACGAACGGGGCGAATCAGAGCGCTGACAATCAGGGCGTACCGCGGCTGGTGCGTTTTGGTGGAATCATCAAAGATGCGACCGGTGCGGTACCGTCCGGCGATGTGACTCTAACGTTTACGTTCTACGAACAGCAGGATGGTGGAGTGCCCCTCTGGTCCGAAACACAGACAGTTCAATTGACGAAGGATGGTCACTACAGCGTGCTTCTCGGATCCACCAAGTACGACGGGCTGCCTCGCGATCTTTTTACCAGCAATCGTGCGCGATGGGTTGCCGTTCAGCCCGGAATCGCAGGAATGAACGAACTTCCTCGGGTTCTGCTCGTCGGCGTGCCGTATGCCATCAAGGCGGCAGATGCTGAGACTCTTGGCGGATTGCCTGCTTCGGCTTTCTTGCTGGCGAACACTGCTGTGGCCAACAATGCTGCAGCCTCCTCGGATGCTGCAACGAACAATACGATCGCACCCCCGGCGAGTTCGGTCACCGGGACCGGCACCACCAACTACTTGCCCCTCTGGACTGGCAGTTCCACCCTGGGTAACTCTGCCGTCTTTCAAACCGGCAGTGGCAGTACTGCCAAGGTGGGCATCGGCACAACCACGCCGGCTTCCGTTCTTGACGTGAAAGGCAGTAGCATCGTGCGCGGCATCTTGACGCTTCCGGCGACCGGCACTGCAACTGCAACGAGCGGCAAGAATTCTCAACCAGTTGACTTCCAGGCATCTGCGTTCAACAGCAGTTCCAAGGCTGCGTCAAACCAGACGTTCCAGTGGCAGGCCGAAGCTGCGGGCAATGACACGTCCTCGCCCTCGGGCACGTTGAACCTGCTCTTCGGATCGGGGGCCAACAAGGCCGCTGAAACCGGGCTGTCGATCGCTTCCAACGGACAAATCACATTTGCTCCCGGACAGACGTTTCCCTCCAGCGAAGTTGTAAACAGTCTGAACTCTCTGTCGGGTAATCTGACGCTGGCCGCCGGCAGCAACATTACGATCACGCCCAGCGGCAGCACGCTGACAATCGCTTCCTCGGGCACCTCGACTATCTCTCACGATGCAACCTTGACGGGTTCGGGCACGACTAGTTCGCCACTGGGGATTGCAATTCCCGTGTCGTTGGCCGGAACGAGTGGCAGCGCTCTCATCCAGGGAGTCAACGCTTCCGGTGACGGAGTTGTTGGAACCAGTTCTACTGGAGACGGCGTTAATGGCAACAGCACTTCCGCCAACAAATCCGGCGTCTACGGTGCAAACACTGTCAAGGGCGGATTCGGAGTCTTCGGCCGCAACAGCGCCGACGGCAGCAGCGGATTCTTGGGCGAAGTTGGATTCGGTGCCGGTGGCACGAGCGCTTCGCCCGCCAACGGAACTGCCGGAGTCTACGGCGTGAGCCAGGTACCGGCGGGTATTGGAACCGTCGACGCAGCCGGTGTGTGGGGAGACTCGTTCGCAGGAGATGGCATGGTTGCCACTTCAAACCAGAACAACGGAATCGTCGCCGTCACGGCGGACTCTCTCAATCAGTTCAACGCCGGCGCGTTCATCGACAACCAGAATCCCAACGCGGGAGACGTTGTGGTGCAGACCTTCGGAGAAAGCATCGGCGGCTCCTGCGTCATCGACACTCTGGGCAATCTATTCTGCAGTGGTTCGAAGTCGGCCGTGGTCCCGGTCGAAAACAATTCGAAGAAGGTAGCGATGTACGCGATCGAGTCGCCACAAAACTGGTTCGAAGATTTTGGATCCGGACAGTTGACCAACGGTTCGGCCAGCATCAACCTGGAGGCAATCTTCGGGGAAACGGTAGATACAAACGTGAAATACCACGTGTATCTAACGCCCAACGGGGACTGCAAGGGCTTGTACGTAACCGCCAAGACTCCCACCTCGTTCGAAGTACACGAACTGGGTCAGGGAACTTCGAACATTGCATTCGATTACCGAATCGTTGCGATGCGCAAGGGCTACGAACAAATCCGCATGGCCGACAAGACGCCTCTGTTCGACCAGAATCGCTTAAAAGCGGTGGTGCGCCGTCTACAGCACCAAGCCGCAAAGTAGCCAGAGAGTGAAGCAAGGTTCCACAGATCATCGTGGCCTCTTCCGGGTGCGTGCGACCAACGTCGCACGCACTCGTCATTCTGCATGATGGCGGGATCGTTACATTCCTAGGAACTGAGTTTTTTCTGCGCTTTTTGTGCGCGCAGAAGAATGCTCCGACGCAGTGCTGCCAGCGGGTATCCCCTGAGCCGCACCTCGGGATTTTCCAACAGTTTCTGCGCTTCCGCTGTGTGCCCTTCCTCGGCCAAAGCGGCTCCAAGACCGATTTCAACCTCGGCGACCTGCCATTGGGTCAACGGAAAGGGCACAGCGTGAACTTCCGCCAACGCCTGCCGAAGCAGAGGTTCCGCCTCTCCAGCCTTGCCTTCGTCAGTCAGTATTTCCCCCAAACGAATCTCTGCGGAAATGATGGCGGGGTGCCCGGCGGACATTTCCTTCTTGCGGATCGCGAGCGCTTGACGCAGAAGACTTTCAGCGCTCCCCAGTTGCGTCTCCCAGGATTGCACCAGCGCCAAGTTGATGTACGAGGTCGCGAGATCCGGACTCTCATCGCCGCCGAGTTTCTTGCGCATGTCTAATGCTTGCTTCTCTAATTCCTCTGCGGCGCTGTACTTCCCTTCATCCGCACGCAGCAACCCGAGGTTGGCGAGGACCTTCGCCACGTTCCAGCTTTCAGGACTGCTGGTTTCGCGCATCATGGCAAGCGCTTGCCCGAAAGAATTGTCGGCACCTTTGTAGTCGCCTTTTTCCTCGAGCATGCGGCCCCAATTGTTTAATGCTCCAGCCAGACGCGCACTCTTCGGGTTCAGTTCGGTCTGGATTTCCAAGTTTTCTTTCAAGAAAGGCTGGGCGGCCGCCCAATCTCCCTTTTCCAGAAACACAAAGCCGAGATTGTTCAGCGGATAACCCACATCCGGATGGTGCGGGCCGTTAATTTTGCGACGAATCGCCAGGGCTTGCCGATCCATTGTTTCCGCGTTCGTCAAATCCCCGCTGTCGATCAGGGTTCCCGCCAAATTGTGCAGGCTGTTGGCGTAGTCAGGGCTGTCGGTACCGCTGATCTTGGCATTGATGGCGACCGCGTCGCGCAGGAGTAACGACGCCTCGTGAAAATCCCCCTTTCGTTGCAGGACCAGCGCCAGGTAGTTATCGGAACTGGCGATGTCCTCGTCTAGTCCCCGGCTGCGTTGCATTTGTAACGCTTGCCGCAGCAGAGACTCGGCCTCCGGATCATTGCCCTCCCAATACAAGCACTCGCCCAGATTTGACAGGCTCTTCCCGACTAAAGGATCGTCCGGTCGCAATTTTCTTTGTCGTACGGCCAGTGCTTCACGGAAGAGCGGTTCGGCCCGTTTGTAGTCCGAACGCAAGCGAATGGACGTGGCGAGTGCATCGAGCGTCGCGGCCGTATCAAGATTGTCTCGGCCCAGAATTTGTTTTCGCAGATCGTAAGCACGCTGCAGCAAACTTTCACCCGTCTGATACTGGCCGATGCCCATGTACGCGCGGCCGATATTGTCGAACAAGGTCGCCTGCAATTGGGGCTCACCTGAAAATTCGGTCTCCACGCGTTTGGCGCCCTGATCGAGGAGTTCGCGCCCGGTAACTTGTTTTCCGCGGGTCTGTTCAGGCGTGGTCGACTGAAAAATACTATTGAGGAATTGAGCCTCTCTCTCTGCGGCGGTTCGCTCGCGCTGCGCCCGTCGCGCCAGCAGGCCCATTCCGATGCTGAACCCGACTAACGCAATAGCGACTACCGCTGTTGCCACGACAGCAGCTCGATGTCGTCGGATGAACTTTCCTGAACGATAACCCCACGCATCTGTGCGAGCGCGCACCGGATAACCACCCAAAAATGCCTCTACGTCTTCTGCGAACTGCCCGGCGGAAACATAGCGGCGGGCAGGCTCTTTGCGCATCGCCATCAGGACGATGTTGTCCAAGTCTCCTCTGAGTTTGCGCGAGGCGTCGGGCGGCGCCAGCTCCGGGTTCAATTCAACGACGACGCTGGGTGCGGTCGGCGTTTGTTCACAGATGGCTCGCACGACCTCGATAGGGCTGGTCGTCTCCAAGTGAAACGGCCGTCGCCCCGAGAGCAGCTCGTACAGCAAGACTCCCAATGCGTACACATCTGTCGAAGTCGTGATGTTGTCGCCGCGCACCTGCTCCGGACTAGCGTATTCCGGTGTCATCATCCGTTCGGCGGTCCGGGTTCTCGACATCTCAACCCCATCACTGGCCAGTAGCTTGGCAATCCCAAAATCCAGGAGCTTCGGAATTCCGGTGGAACTCACTAGAATGTTCCCCGGCTTGATATCGCGGTGCACAACGAGATTCTTGTGCGCATATTCGACGGCCCGGCAGACGGTACAGAACAAGCGAAGCCGCTCCTCCGTCATTAACCGGCGTTCCCGGCAATACTGATCGATGGGTACACCGTCCACGTACTCCATCACCAAATACGGCAGGCCGTCGCTCACACCGCCATCCAGCAGTCGTGCGATATTGGGATGGTTGAGATTTGCCAGGATTTGGCGTTCCGCGCCGAACCGCAACAGCATCCGTTGCGTCTGCGCGAATCCCGCGTGCATAAGCTTGATTGCGACCTGCTGTTCGTAAAGATCGTCGGCGCGGGCCGCTAAATAAACCCGCCCCATTCCTCCCTCGCCCAGAACGCGCAACAGCCGGTACACTCCGATCTGTCGTCCGCTGGCGATCGAATCGCCATCCAGATTACGGGCTGCCTCTTGCACTGGTTTTTGAATGAAGCCCAGGGTCTTGTCGGAAGCGGAGAGCAGCGAGTCGATCTCCCTGCGAAGATCAACATCGCCGCCACAAGCACGGTCCAGAAAGGAATTACGCTCAGAGGGGGCCTGCTCGAGTGCGGCGTAGAAGAGCTCTTCGATGCGCTGCCAGTTGTAGCCTGGGGACGCTGCCATGTCGGTTCCGCTAGATCGCGCCCTGTCCCAACTCACGATATAAAAAAGCCTTTGCTAGCGTGAGTTCGCGATGGACGGTCGCGGGAGAGACCTGCAGCGCCGCAGCAGCTTCGTCGTAGGTCAATCCACCGAAAAAGAGTAGCTCGATCAAGTCACTCTTCCGTTGATCCTGCGAGGCGAGGCGATTCAAAGCCTCATCAAGCTCGACAAGCCCTTTGTCCGCTTGTGGACCGACCACGACCGCTTCATCGAGCGGTACTTTCTGAAACTCTCCGCCGCGCTTCTGCCGGTTGTGGGATTTCGCGTGGTCGACAAGAATGCGTCGCAGCAGGCGAGCCGAGACCGCAAAGAAATGCACACGGTCTTGCCAGGTCACGTTCGCATCCACCAGCCGCAGATATGCCTCATTGACCAAAGCCGTAGCACGAAGCGTGTGGTCCGGGCGCTCGGAACGCAAACAGTTCGCAGCCAACCGGTGGAGTTGCTCGTACACCACCGGCATCAGCTCATCAAGGGCTTGCTTGTTTCCGCCGCTCCATTGCTGGAGCAACTGCGTCACGAGTTGGCGGTCGGGAGACACTTCCATATGGTCTCCTTCCAAAGGGAGGTAGTAAGAGCTCCAATAGGAATCGCGATGGTCGCACACGAGCGAACGCCGCGGAGGTTACGGGCACCACATTATAGCGCCTGCCGCGAGCGACCGAGCACTCCCAGCGAATCCGTCCTGAATTCGTGATTTTCGACTCCAGCCCACCTTTTTTCGACTGCCATGAGGGGATTCGCCAGTCGATGTCGCCTTTATGTATGGCAGGAAATTTCGCGGCGGTATGCAGTGAGCACCAGTTTGATGACTGAAAGCGAAGCCGATCAGGAGTTTTCCGCACCAATCTAGATTTGAAGAGGAGAAGAGTGTTATGAACCGCATCTGTGTCTTTATCCTGGCCCTGTTCGCCGTTACGACGACTTGGGCGCAAACCACCCTCAGCTACAGCTTTCAGGACGTAACTTACCCGACCGACAAATTCGTCCAGCTGCTCGGAATCAACAATACCAATGTGATCGCCGGCTATCATGGCGCCAACACCAATCATGGATTCAGGCTAACTTTGCCCAACACCTTTGCCGCCGAGAACTATCCTAAGTCGGCGCAGACACAGGTAATCGGTATCAACAGCAAGAGCTCTACCGCTGGCTTCTACATCGACGCCGAGGGAACGACTCACGGGTTCATCGACGGCGGCGGCAAGTTTACTAATGTGGATTTTCCCGGCACCACGTTCAACCAACTTCTCTCCATCAACGACATGGGCCAGAGCGCCGGATATTTCGCGGACGCGGCGGGCAACGATCATCCATACATCTGGGCCCAGACCGGAGGCGTATTCTCCGAGATCTTCATCCCTGCGGCGGTTTCCGCGCAGGCCACCGGAATCAACAACAAGCAGATGATTGTTGGCTTCTACGTCGACTCCAACAACATCACGCACGGATGGGAACTGAACGCCGGCATCTTCACGACTCTCGACTATCCGAACGGTACCTTCACACAGGCTTTGGGGATCAACACCAAGGGTGAAATCGTTGGGTCCTACAACGATGCTACGGGCAACATGCACGGCTTCCACTATCTCAACGGCGCGTGGACTTCGATCGACGATCCGAACGGAGTAGGTATCACACTCGTGAACGGCATCAACGACAACGGCACCATCGTAGGCTTCTACACGGTCTCAGACACGGTGAACACGGGATTCGTCGGCACCGTGAAGTAGTCGATCAAACCAGGTACGTTCTGTAGACTCGACGAGTTCCCCCCATAGGCCCGGCTTGAAAGTTCATGAGCCGGGCCCTTCTTTTTTGACCTCGCACTGACCTGCTCACCCAAATAAAATCGGGCCGGAGAAATCCCAGCCCGACTTGAATCGCAAGTTGTCCGACGCTCAGAAGACCAGCTTCAGAGCGAACTGAATCAGGCGTTCCGGAGAAGCCACGCCTCCCGCCACGGTTTGGGTGATCCCTCCAAAACCATTGGCTGTTGCGCTTCCGGCATAGCCGGTCGCGGGCGGTGCGAAGTACGGATGGTTGAACAGATTGAAAAACTCAGTTCTGAACTCGATGCCCATCCTTTCGCTGACTCGTGTTCTCTTGAAGACAGCGAAGTCAAAGTTATTAATACCTGGAGCCCTCAGCGTGGGATCCACCCGCGATTCCGTTCCATAGCCCCACTCTGGCGGTGCCGCAAAGCAGGAGGTATTAAACCACTGAGAGATCGATTTCGGCCCGCCTTTGCTGCAGCCAGGAACGACATCGGGACGGATGTTTCCGACGCCCAGGTTCGCAGCCTCCAGAGAGGTTGAATTCGCATAAGTGATCTTGAGCGGGAAGCCTTTCTGGAAAGTCGTGATTCCATCCACGCCCCAGCCCGATACGACACCGTTTGCCACTCCCCCTAGACTGTTCGCGAACTTTTTGCCCTTACCAAACGGCAGGTCCAGAACGTAGCTGATCACGACTCGCTGCGAGACATCCTGCGATGACAGCGACTTCTCCCCTTTCAGATTATTCCAGTCCTGCACCTGCCCGACGCCGCCTGTCGGCCCTTCCAGCCAACTGGTCAGCGTGTCGGTATTGCTTAGCAGTTTGGCATTGGTGTAGGCGACCAGCAACGTGCCGCCTCCCTGGAATCGCCGGGTCACCGTTGCTTGCAACGAATTGTAGGTGCTGCTGCAGCAGCCATAACCCGCCAGTGACAGTCCCGAATATTGCGGATAGGGCCGATCGAGTTGCCCTTGGCTCACGGTGGCCGCGTTCAGCGTTGGATTTGGATTCCCTACCATCGGGTTCGAGACTTGCTGATTGATAGTTACTGAGGCGTTCGCGCACGCGACTGGATCAGGGGCCGAACTGCAACCCGGAAGCGCTGCATTGAACTCACTCGCGGCTTGCGCCACAAAGCCGTCGCCAATCTGGTCAACGTTGGTTGAGTACTGCTCCAAGTGAACGCCATGCGAACCGGCATAAGCCACGTCCGCAAAAAAGCCCGCGGGCAACTGCCGTTGAATATCGAAGTTCCACTGCTCAACGTATCCATGCTTTGGATTAAAGTAAGGAGCCAGCGTCGGACTGCCATTGGCCGCCACAAAGCTCGATAGATTGGGCGATGCACTTCGTCCCGGCGGAAGCAGAATACCGCCCGCGCCAAACGGTCCCGGCTGGTCGCATACGGGGATAGTTCCCACGGCAATGGTGCAGTTCGGCGAGATGACGGAGGCTCCGTCGAGCGTGCCGAAGGGCAGCACATATCCGTCGGTCGTCGCGTGGAATGGAGTCGTCGCGAGGTTGATGACGTCGTTGTCGGGATTCAATCCGAACGACACATAGTTCGGGATGAAGAAGATTCCATACCCACCGCGGATAACGGTCTTCTGATCGAGACCGTAAGCAAAACCGACGCGCGGCGAAAACGCCTTCTTGTCCATCGGAATGTTGTTGCTGCTATGGTTTCGTCCGGTGCCGACGAGGAACGCGTCGCCCGTGCACCCAGTGCCTATGCCGCCACATCCCGTGACCGTCGCATTGGTCGCCAAGGGATCCCAATAGCTCAAGCGTCCGTAGGAATCGGACCATGTGCCTTGGAGCTCATAGCGGAGACCAACGTTAACGGTCAGTTTCGACGTCACGTGCCAGGTATCGTCCACGTACAAGGCACGGTAAACCTGTTTCCCCTTGGTCTGCGCCGGTACTTGGGCAACGCCTTCCGTCTGGTTTACAAAGCTTCCTTGATTTTGCGACAGCCCTAGAAGGAAATCGGCAAACGCGAAACCGGAACCGTCGATCGCTGTGGGAGCCGATGCCGTCCAGTTCCCCAGGAAACCGAAAGCGCCACTGGCGATGTTGGTCTGGAAATAGTTGTCGAGGCCGATCTCAAACTGCGCGCCGGTCTGAATGGTGTGCTTGCCGCGAATCAACGTGAGGCCCGGCGTCAGGTTGTACTGCGTGTTGTGGTCGCCGATCGCGCTGTTTCCTTGAGACTTGCCGACATCATTCGGAAAAGGAAAAGCGGGAGTAGGCGGTGTGCGCATCCCGTTTGGTGGACTGTTGTAGGTGGAAGGCCAGCCCAGCGTCGTCAAATCAAACCCGGAGAGAATTGGCTGCCGCCCATAGACAAATCGACTCCCAGACAGGTTCACGTCCAGAATCGTCGTGGGATTGAAACTGTGGTTCACATCGAGCGCCAACATCTTGGTGTGATACTTCTCGGCGCAACGATCAAGGCAAAGACCGGTTCCAAGAGGATTCGTTGGCAGATCAAGCAGCCCGTAATAAGAAAATCTGCCGAACAGCCGCGTATTGGCTCCGATGTTTTGATCTCCACGCGCCACAAACTCATTCGTGTTTCCGCCGGAGAGTGCCGCGCTGGTGAAATTGTTGATCGTTCCAGACGACGTCGCGGCCGGGAAATATGTCTTCCACATTGTCGTGGTCGCCGGGCTGAACTCTCCCGACGGAATGCAGTTTCCCGGACAGCTGGGATTTCCGGGATCCAAACCGTACGGCGTGCGTGGATTGCTACCCGACGATCCTACCGAGTACGGATCATAAATTCTTCCCGCCGCGCTGTTACAAACTCCTCCTGTAAATCCTGTCGTGCACAGGGATGAAAAATCTCCATTCAACATGCCAGCCGCTGGAACGGTCGTGGTGAACGGCGAACCTGTCCTCTGCCGGTATTGCTCCCAGCTCACATAGAAGAATGTCTTGTCTTTGATCACCGGACCGCCGATCTGTCCGCCGTACTGGTTCTGCACCCACGGTGGAGGAGTATTGGATTGGCCCGCCGCAATTTCCGCTTGCTTATTAAAATATTCGTTCGCGTTAAGCACCTTATTGCGGAAGAACTCGTACACGGAACCGTGCCATGCATTGCTCCCCGATTTCGTGCTCAGGTTTACAATGCCGCCAGAAAACTTGCCCCACTCCGCGCCCAGGTTGTTGTACTGCACCTTGAACTCACCAACTGAATCTTGGGTGGGAATAATGATTGGCAAATTGATGTAGCCAATGTTCAGAGGCTGACCGTCGAGATACTGCGCTCCCTGATTCGCGAACGAGCCTCCGACCTGATAGTTGCCCCAACTGAATGGATTCTGGCCAACCGGAGATGCGCCCGATCCACCTTGCGCCACGGCCGCTGGCGAGACCGTGATCAGGTTGAAGATGTTGCGGCCATTGAGGGGGAGTTCGTCGGCCTTGCGCTGGTCGACCACTTGGCCAAGCGACGACGACTCCGTCTGGAGCAACGGAGTCTGGGAAACAACCTCGACAGTCTCACTCACCTGCCCGACCGTCAGCGCTGCATCGACGCGGGTCTCTTGCTGTACCTGCACCACTACGCTGGGACGAGCAAAGTGTTTGAATCCCTGCTTCTCGATGTCAACTCGGTAGTCACCGGGGAATAGGTTGACGAACGTGAAATGGCCGTCGTCGCCGCTGACTTGCGTGCGCTTTTCCGACGTTCCCAGGTTCGTGAGGGTCACATTTGCGCCGCTTACTGCAGCTCCGGACGGATCATTCACGACTCCGGAAACAGAACCATAGGTCGATTGCGCGCGTACTGAAAGCGACGAGAAGAAGAGAACGAGGCATAGCGACAAGGCGACTGCGCAGAAGCGACGAGACAACATGGTTTCCCCCAGGCTTTTGGAGTGAAATCTCCGACACTTCGACGACCCTTTCGCTGCTTTGCGCAAAGATTCGACGAGTGTCCCTAACAGCGATTACGTCTGGGGAAGAAAATCTGTACCACGTGGAATCCCGTTACTGTTTCTAAATGGCGTGCAAGAATAAATCAGGAAGGAAGAGACTGCCGGCCACGAATTAAGGATGATTCGCTTCTCGGCGGAGCAGCGCATACAAAAATGGCTTGCCTGTGGGTTTCTGACTTCCACCATGCGGCTCGACGGTAACAAAAACAGCATCGATTTCAGCTAGTTGTTTCGGATCCTCTAAACGTAATACCCAGCGACGGTTTGTCTCGCTGTCCATGTAGAGAATGCCCAAATTGGTCGCGTGATTCTTTTCGCCCGAGCCGGCATCTCTCTGGCCCCACACCTGGAAGCTTGCATTCTTAACGCCAGGCTGGTGATCCAGATCGAAAGCATAGAAGATCAGCGACTTGCTCTCGGTGTAGAAAACCCTCCCGAAAGGCTTGCGAGTCCGGCTGCCGCTATCAACGTCGAAAACATCAGCAATATATAGCCTGCGAGCTCCCATCAATTCGCGAATGTCGCGATCCGACGCAAGGTATTGCTCATCGTCTTTTAGCCTGCGCTCCTGGTCGTGCGCCGAGGCATTCAGTTCGTCAATCTTCGACTCCAATGAGGTAGTTCGCAGAAGGACTCGATCGTGTTCGGCTCGAAGCGTCGTGAGCTCCGCTTGAACCATCTGATAACTCGTCTGCGCTTCTCGTAAGCCACTGGCCAACTTATCACGCTGCTCTGAGACGCGCTGCAACTCGTCATTCCGTTCCGCGTTCGTCGACGCCAGGGCGGCCACTCGCGCCTCGGCACTACGTAGGGCTTGCTGGAGACGCACTACTTCCTGTTGTCCCGTCAAAACCTGGCTCTGTAATCGGGATAGCTGCAACTTATCTGCGGCCAACAGTTCATCAGAAGCCTTGTCTGGCTGGGAAGACACTGCAACGGTAGAAGGCGCGACTGCAATCGCTTGCGTTGAAGCGCGGTTTCGGCCGCCAAGAGAATACGCCCCGACGGCTACGACCGCGAGCACACATGCCGCCGCAGCAAAAGCTCTCCACGAAGATCGGCTAGGTGGAGGAACGAATCCACTGAGCCCTCTGATGGTCTGAGTCGTTGCGGGAGGACGGGAAGTCTCACTTGTCCGAATTCGCGCGAACAAGGCTTCGCGGGCAGAACTGTCATTCCAATTCGCGATATCGCGGTTCTCACCGCAAGCACCCGACAGAAAATTCATACCGTCGGCGCTGATCAACGCGTATTCGTCGTAGGCTTGCCGGCATTGGTCACAGCATTGCAAATGGCGTTCCAACTTTCGCCGTTCGCTTTCGCTGAGCGCCCCGGTGTGAGCTAATGCGGCCAGTTCTTTGAACTTCTGGTGATCATCCAGCCGTTCGTTTGTATTCATTATGCGTTTCCTGGAGCCTCTTTACCGCCGGACTCTTTCGCAACCTTTCGAGACCACGATAGAAATGATGGCGAACGTTCCCGATCGGCTCGTTGAGCCGCTCACTGATTTCCCTGAGTTCGAGACCTTGAAAATAAAATAACTCGAGCGTTTTTCGCTGCATTTCACTGAGATCTTCGAATGCAGTCAAAAGACAGGCAAAGTCGATTCTAAGACCGACCTCGCGCTCCACATCGTCCTGTCCCTGTAGAGTATCGTCGAGAGACTCAATATCTGTACCAGAGTAAAAGCCTCTTCGCAATAAATGTGCGCGGCGATCACGCGCTCGGCTGAAGGCGATCTGCACTAACCATGCTTTAGCGGTGCCTTTATTGGCATCAAACAACTCGGCCTTTTGATAAAGCGAAAAGAACGTCTCCTGAACGACTTCTTCCGCTTCACTACGATCTTTAAGGATTCGGAGCGCGATCCCAAACACCAGCCTGGCATAGCGCGTAAACAGGGCATGAAGACACTCGGAGTCCTTGGAGCACAACCCCGCCATGAGCTCTTCATCGCTGGGCGAAGGAGCCGCCAACACCGGCGTCTCAGCGATGGGTCGCCGCTCTTCATTTCCCCAGACCAGCGGGAATGGCAATGCACGCCCATTCGGAGGAGAGCTCATGCTTGTAGCAAATCGCGGTTGCGAATCCCCACACACAGCGGACCAGCCGGATTACCGGCATGGCGCTTCAGTTACCGACAGTAGCGGGAACATACATCAGATCGTTGACGGTTTTCCAGAATAAAACGATTTTCTAGTAATCGAAAAAAGATTTCCTGCCTCCTGGTACAAAGACCACTCCTCCAGCGTATGTATTGTTCGTTGCTCTCAGAATTTCCATAAACAATTTTGAATTTCGATTATCTTTCTCCTTCCCTTCGATCACAAACTCGCGTTAGTGTGGATGCACCTTCCGGTCTGGGTTCTGGGCTGCATGCGCAGGCTTCTTCCAATCTCCTTGTTGGGCTTGATTTCCCTGGCTCCCCTTTTTGCCCAGTCCACTCTGGCGTCGCTTACCGGCCGCATTACCGATCCCAGAAAGGCCGTAATATCTGGCGCCACCGTGACCGTGATCAATACCGGGACCGGTATGCACTACGAGGGCGAAACCAATGGTACGGGCGAATATTATGTACCTGACCTCCCGCCCGGGCGTTATCGCATCGAAGTAGAAAAGCTTGGATTTAAGGCCGTCATTCAATCGGGCATCATTCTGCATGTGCAGGACGCTCTTGAGGTGAACTTTGAGATGACATTGGGATCGGCATCGGAGAGCGTAACCGTCGCGGGAGAGTCCCCGCTCCTCGATACCGAATCATTCACTGTTGGAACAGTCGTGGAACAGCGCAAGGCGAACGAACTGCCGCTCAACGGCCGCAACGTTTTTAACCTGATCGTGCTGGCCCCGTCGGCGATTCCGCAGGGCAGTTCCACCGGCACGCCGGTGGGAGTGAATCCATTCGGCTGGGGCAACTATCAGGTGAGCGGATCCTTCGGGAATCAGAGCGCCGAGTATCTCGACGGCCAGCCCCTCAACATCGGTTACATCAACTTACCGGTCTTAATCCCTACACAGGATTCCATCCAGGAATTCAAAGTTCAAACCAGCAACTTGGGAGCCGAATGGGGCCGCTTTGCCGGTGGAGTGACGAACCTCAGCACGAAGGGCGGCACGAATTATTTCCACGGAGAGGTCTACGAGTATCTTCGCAACCGAATTTTCAATGCGAATGACTTCTTCCTGAATGCCGCGGGAAAACCGCGTCCGCCTTGGGTACAAAATCAGTTCGGCGTTGAGGCCGGAGGTCCGTTCCGCCTGCCCGGAACAATCGGACGCAACCGGACTTTCTGGTTCGCAAGTTGGGAGGGCTTTCGCCTGCGCACCGGAGAGCCATTTACCGCTACGGTTCCCACGACTCAGGAACGCGCCGGCAACTTTTCCGCGATCAATATCCCAATCCTGGATCCGTGCGCCGGGAACGTGAATGCTCAAGGTGCGTGCCCCTGGAGTGGTGCCATCGCTGTTCCATTCTCTGGGAACTCCATTCCTGAGAACAGAATCAATCCGACTTCTCGCGCCTTACTGGATCTTTGGCCAGCAGCAAACACTGTCGGCATCGTTAGCCCGTCGGGAACGATCAACAATTTCACCACCGTGAGCCCGACCGGCGGAGACCAAAATCAATTTGTAATGCGAATCGATCAGGACATCGCAACCCGCCAACGACTCTTCTTCCGATTCTCTCACTGGAATGTGAACGATCTGCCGATCGACCCGCTCGGAGAAGGCTTGTGCGCCGATCGGTGCTCCGAGATTTATTCGACCAATGCGGCAGTCGTCGGGTACAACTACAACCTTACCGCCACCACGATCGTCGACGTGAACGCCAGTCTGAGCCGCTTCAACTACAACCGGTCGCCGAAAAATGCGGATTTCAATCTCGCTTCAATTGGGTGGCCTTCCAGTTACAACGACGTTGTGCCCGCCGTGATGCGCACGCCGCCGACACCGTGCGTCGCCAACTTCGCGGACAACATCATGTGCACCCAGGGCCAGAGCTTCATTCAAGACCGGGACACGCAGTACAACATCAGCCCCAGTGTCACTCTTCTGCGCGGCCATCATCGATATCACTTCGGCCTGCAGTTCGAGGCCGGTTTCGACAACTATGCACAGACCAATGTCGCGACCGGAGCCTTTGATTTTTGCGCCTCGAGCCAGGCCTGTTTCACCGGATTCCCCTTTGCCGATTTTCTTCTCGGCTATGCCGACAACTACAGCAACTTTGAAAATCATTTCTTCGCCCAAGCGGTGGTTCCGGACTTCACTGCCGGCAAGCAGTCCTACCACGCGTTTTATTTCAACGACACTTGGCACGCAGCAGATCGCCTCACATTGAATCTCGGGCTCCGTTATGAATTGGAGAGTCCGTGGACGGAGCGCTACAACCGACTCTCCTACTTCAATCCAAACGCGCCGAGCTATATCAATCAATACTTGCCGAGTGGCTCGCCGACCGTCATGGGAGACGTGTTCCTGGTTTCTCCGGGCTCGCGCAGTAACATTCCGCTCGCAAAACACGACTTCGCTCCTCGTATCGGTTTGGCCTACGCGATATCTCCGAAAACGATTATCCGTAGCAGCTACGGAATTTTCTGGATTCCAACGGACGTCTCATTTGCACTCAATCCTATTAACGACATGGTGAACGCCCCCGGCACAACGTATACGGGAACAGTGGACGGCACGCATCCTTACAGTTCGATTTCGCTACCCTTCGCCAATGGAATTTCAGCACCACCTGGTCGATCCCTCGGACTTGCAGGGACCCAGCAATTCCTGACGCAAGTCGTGCAATCGATTACCGAAGTCGATCGCTTCCATCATCCGGAAGGCTACGGTCAACAATGGAATCTGAGCGTTGAACAACAACTGCCAGCAGGCTTCTCTCTTTCTGCTGCTTACGTCGGTTCCAAAGGGACGCACCTCGAGCAATACTCGCAGCAGACGAACCAGATCTCCGACACGCTTCTTGCCCAAGCGGCCGAGCAGTATGCAACTGGGGGGAGGGCCTCCGTCACACTCCTCCAGTCTGTGCCGAATCCATTTGTCGTGAACGGAGAAGCGATCGCCCTCGGAGCTCCCACCACTACCGTCGGACAGCTCCTTCGGCCCTATCCTCAATACACAGGCGTGCAGTTGGCTGGCCAAGGCTCGTTCGCCAGCATTTATCACTCCCTGCAGATCACGGCGCGTCGCCGATTTGCCGGCGCTGGGTCTCTGTTGGTCGCCTATACCAACTCCAAGTTAATCAGTAACACCGACACGCTGACTTCGTGGCTGGAACCAAGCGTGGGAGCGATTCAGGACAACAACAATCTGCAGGGAGAGCGTTCGCTCTCGTCGCAGGATGTCCCGCAACGGTTGGTCGCCAGTTATGTGCTTGACTTGCCTTTTGGTCAAGGGAAGAGATTCTTCTCGAATGTCACGGGTTTCATGAATGCCGTTGTTGGCGGATGGGGAATTGATGGCGTGACCACATTTCAACGCGGCTTTCCGCTGGTGCTTGCGAATGGCCAGGCCAACGATGCCGCTCTCTTTGGCGCACACCCGCGTCCAAATGTGTTTGCCGGATGCAACAAGCGCTCGGGTGGAGGCACCCTCGCCCGCCTGAATCAATGGTTCAATACGGCTTGCTTCTCCGCTCCCGCCAATTTCACTTTCGGCGATGAACCCCGGGTGGACCCGCTTCTGCGAGCAGATGGAGTCAATAACTTCGACTTCGCGATCTTCAAGAAGATTTTCTTCGGCCGCGAAGAGCAAGCCGCGCTTGAGACGCGTGTGGAATTCTTTAATTTGTTTAACCACGTTCAATTCGCTGCGCCCAACACAATCTGCTGTTCGGTGAATAATGCGAATTTTGGAGTGATCACCAGCACGGCGCCCGGCACTAATCCTCGACTGGTGCAATTTGCCATGAAGATGTCGTTTTGAACGCGTCAAACTGGAATCGCAGGTCGGACGCAGTTTGATTGGGGAATCGTTGAAGATTATTTTCCATTTCGCGCGCGCTCTAGCTCTTCTTGCCCTGACTTCTGGCGGGGCTGCCCTGCTCGAGGTAAATTCTCCGCGCGGAGTGGACTTCACTTTGCAAAATTCGCCAACGTCGCTGAAGTATCTGATCGAGACCATGCCCGGCGGCGTGGCCCTGCTCGACTATAACAACGACGGACTCCTTGACGTCTTCTTCGTGAACGGCGGGCGCATTAGCAGTCCCATGAGGCTGCCGGAGAATTTTCAACGCCACGATCCTCGCTATTGGAATCGGCTCTTCCGTCAAAACCGCGACGGCACGTTCACCGATGTCACGGAGCAGGCTGGTTTAGCCAACGCCGGCGACGCAAACTATGGAATGGGTGTTGCCGTCGGCGATTACGACAACGACGGCTTCCCGGATCTATACGTCACGAGCTACGGCAAGAACGTTCTTTATCACAATAACGGCGATGGCACCTTTACCGACGTCACCGCGAAAGCCGGAGTAGCTGCGGGAGGATGGTCCGTTTCTGCGGGATTTTTCGACTACGATAACGACGGCAAGCTTGATCTGTTTGTAACACGCTACATGGAATGGGACACGCAACACAGCAAGGATTGCGGAGGGAACTTCCACACATATTGTCCGCCGGGAGAATTTCCACGCACGACGAATGTCCTGTACCACAATCGTGGCGACGGAACATTCGAAGACGTGAGCGTCCGCTCTGGAATTGCAGCCAAGAAGGGTCACGGCCTCGGGGTCGCCTTCGCTGACTACGATGGCGATGGATTGACCGACATCTATGTGGCGAATGATGGCATGCAACAGTACTTATTCCATAACAATGGCAACGGCACATTCACAGAAGTCGGCCTGGAAACTGGCGCGGCTCTCAACACCGATGGCGGTCCGCTCTCGGGAATGGGCGTTGTGTTTCAGGACTACGACAATGATGGGCGCCCGGACGTTATTGTGACGACTCTTCCCCGACAAACCTACGGTGTATTCCACAACGAGGGCGGAGGGCTGTTCACCGATCGCGGCTTGCAGACCGGCGTTTCCATGCTATCCGGCGTCACCGCTGGCTGGGGTGTAGGTCTGGAAGATTTCGACAATGATGGGCAGAAGGATCTCTTCGTGGCGCAGGGCCATGTGCTGGATAATGTCGAAAAGATCGATCCTTCTCTGCACTATTTGGAGCCTCTGTTGCTCGCTATCAATCACAGCAGCCGCTTCGATTCCGTCGATCCGGGTAACCCAGAACGTTTTGCCGCACGGGGCACAGCCTTCGGCGATATCAATAACGATGGCTGGATCGACGCCGTCGTAACCGTTCTGGGATCGCATCCTCAGTTCTTGATAAATCGCGGCGGCCAATCACACTGGCTCACCATGACTCTGCGCGGAACCAGGAGCAATCGTGACGGTCTTGGTGCTCGCGTCCAAGTCAACGGTCAGACTCGTTTCGCCACCACTGCGGGAAGCTACGAGTCAGCGAACGACAAGCGCCTGCACTTTGGGTTAGGCTCGGCAAAATCCGCGAACGTAGAAGTAGTATGGCCGTCCGGCATTCATCAGCTGCTTAATGACGTATCCGCCGATCAATTCCTCGAAGTGCGGGAGCCGGAGCATCCATGATCGCTGCTCAAATCTGCAGACGCGTCGGCAGAATACTCTTCGTAAGTGCCGCAGCTTCGATTTTTTTTCATCCGCAATCGGGTAAAGCACAATCTCTGTCCTCCGAAGCGACACAGCACTGGAACGCGGCTCACCAGGCAGAAGCCGCCAGACAATTCGATATTGCCGTCAAGGAATACATCAAGGTAACTAGCCTCGAGCCGGCATTTGCTACCGGATTCGCCAGTCTTGGTCAGGCATACATGGAACAGCGAGATTTCACGTCTGCGCTTGCTCCGCTCAAACACGCGCTCGAACTCGATTCGAACTTGATGCCCGCTCACCAACTTCTCGGCTACGCTCTGCTCGCCCAGGGATACGCCGCCGAAGCAATCCCGCATCTCGAGCGCGCACACGAACAAGGTGCACTGGGAATTGCACAAGTTGAAACCAGTCAGTTAGCGGAAGCGATCCCAAATCTCCAGGCAGCGCTGCAGAAGCGGCCGAACGATCCCGATCTGCTCTATTACCTGGGCAGAGCCAGCGGACTGCTTTCCAAGCAATCGATCGATACTCTCCTGGCCGCCGCTCCGAATTCTGCCCGTGCCCATCAAGCGTTGGCAGAGAACTATTTCGTTCTTCGCCAGATGCCGGAAGCGGAAAAGGAATACAAACAGGCCCTCGATATGCGCCCCGATACTCCAAATCTTCATTTGGAGTTGGGGCAGGTATTCTCCCTGACTTCGCGCTGGCCCGATGCGGAACAGCAGTTTCATCAAGAACTGCAATTACAACCGGGAAACGCCGAGGCAGCGTATCGCCTGGGGGATGCACTTCTCCACCAGGGAAAAGCGCATGAAGCTCACTCGATCCTAGAGCGCGCCGACAAATTGCAGCCCCAGATGCCCGAAACTTTATACGCGTTAGGGAAAGCCGCGTCTCTCGACGGCGATGAAGCGGCGGCAGAAAAATCGTGGTTGGCGCTTCTTTCGATTGAAAGGGAAGGAGAGCTAGCTGCACAAACTCATTTCGCACTGGCTGGCCTCTACCGAAAGCAGAATAAGTCGGAGCAAGCTCAACGCGAAATGTCCGAGTTCCAACGTTTGCGGATCTCCGTACCGGCAGGGGCTCAAACGGCGCAATAACCGGGGCCGCTTATCTAATCGGACATCTCAGATTCGATAGGGCTGTGCAATCCGAGCCATTTCAAAGCTTCAGCAAAGTCGTGAAAGACACGCACTTGCTCGCGATTCTCTCCCCGCGCAGCGGCCGCCTCCATAAGGCGAGCCATGCCTAGGATCGGCAGGCCGCTGGCGACAAACGCGCGCCGTGACTTCGGGGAGAACGGCGTCTCCGCAGCAATCGCTTTAGCTTCCGCTAAAGATATATCCAAACCGGTTACCGCCCTGCCATCGACCAGTTGATCGAAGTCCGGATTGAAAGCCGGATCGTCCCGCAGTTGGCGGCGATGTTGCAGAATCTCCGTCGCAGTAACCCGTTCCCATCCCGTACTAACGACAAGCCGTCTTTCCTTATCAATTTCGTACCGTGAGGGCATGTAAGAATATCGGGGCTCGCTTAAATCATATCGTCAAATAGTGAGTATCTCCAACGATGGCGAAGTGACCCCTTCCAGGCGGCCCAGCAAGCCCGGTTGCTAAATGCCCCCGAAAAGCGTGATGAGGCCGCGTCAAGTGACTTCGGTTATCCCGCACGGTGCAGAATCACAGAACGAACCGGTATTCCACCTCCAGAATGTACTTTTGGGGGTTGTGCCGTGCTTCGTCTTGATTATTTGTCATGTGTATTGACCGTCGCGTCGACGATTCTAGTCGGGCGGCGGTGTTGGGAAGGGTGGGCCCTGGCCGCTGTGAATAGCGTTCTAATGTGTGTGATCGGATTCCGCACAGCGCAGCTCGGGTTTATCCCCGCAAACATATTCTGTCTGATTGTCAGCAGCATCAACCTGAGGTCCTGGCGTAAGCTTCCTGCCATGGCGGGCAGCCCGATCCGGCACCGTACGGCGTCAGGCGGCGACTAACAGGTTTTCTGCAAAGGGCCATTGCTGATCGACCCATTGGGCCGCGCAGCGGAAGCCGGCATTCGGGGCGGTTGCAGAAATCTCGTCCGCCGAATACTTGTGGCTGCTCTCGGTCCAAATCGTTTCGCCTTTCTCAAATTCCACGGTCACATTTGCAGCCCGAATCCAAACGGACTGACGACGTTTCGATTCGAGATGCATCTCCACACTTCTCGCTGCTTCGTTGATCTTCGATAGATGCGTGAATTGGCTCAGATCGAAATCGGCGCCGAGTTCGCGGTTGATCCGCGCCAACAGGTTCAGGTTAAACGCGGCAGTTACACCTAACTCGTCATCATAAGCTCGAAGAAGTTGCGCTCTGGATTTCTCCAAGTCAGTCCCCAGCAGGAGAGAGTCTCCCGGTTCCAGTATGCGTCGCACGTCAGCCAGAAACTTGATTCCAGCCATGCGATCGAAATTGCCGATCGTACTCCCGAGAAACAGCACAAACAGATGCTGCCCTTTCTTTCGGCAGGCAGCTACTTCGAGCAGGCCATCCAGGTACTCTCGTTCGAAACCGACGATGCTGATGGAATCGATGTCGCTCAGTTCTCGTTCGCACATGTCGAGTGCAGCACGAGAAATTTCAACGGGGTAATACGAAGTGCGCTGCCGCCGGCAGAGCGCCTCCAGCAGCCAACGCGTCTTCTTCCCGCTGCCGCTGCCCAATTCAGCGACCGCCACGGGACCCTCCAGCCGATCCACAATGTCACTGGCGTAACGACGCAGCAGACGTTCGTCGGCGCGCGTCAATCCATATTCGGGCAAGCGACAGATCACTTCAAATAGAGCTGAGCCCACATCGTCATAGAAGTATTTTGACGGCAACTCCTTTTGGCGTGTGCGGGTCAGGCCGGCACGCACGTCAGAAGCGAATTCGTAGTTAATGCCAGTGGGGATCGCGTGGACGAGCATGCTTCACTCCTTAGGATTCACGCCTCACGCAGCGGAAGCCCGCGTAGACGTATTGATAATGGGACTGGAACCAATTGCGAAATGTCGGGCGTAACATGCACGCTGCGGTTCGTGGAGAGCCGCCTTTGATGACAAAATGCTTGCCGTCAAAAAAGTCGGCGGAATATCCGGGGTAAAAGGAAAACTTTTCGAATCCCGGAAATGGCGCGAACGGTGTCGACGTCCACTCCCATCCATTGCCGAGCATTCCTTCCACACCGAAAGCACTCTTGCCGTCGGCAAAGGCATTCACAGCAGCGGGATTCCATCGGGAGAAATCAAAGTTGCCGAACCGCGTCGCAGGCGGATCATCTCCCCAAGGGAAGTGCCTCTCGGCGCCCTCTTTCGTGCCGTAAGCAGCACGATGCCACTCAGCTTCGGTAGGCAGCGACTTTCCGGCCCACCGGGCGAATGCACTCGCCTCCGCATGGCTTACATAGACAGGCCAATCCAAGGGAAGAGCGATCTCTTCAAACATCGTCCGATATGCCCATTGATCGCCGGATCGCTTCCAGAACACCGGATGAGAAATGTTTTTCTCCGTCTTCCATTGCCAATCCGCATCGCTCCAGAATTCGCGCATTTCATATCCGCCATCGGACAAGAAATCGAGATATTGCTGGTTGGTGACCATGTATTGATCGATGTGGAAAGCGGGAACGAACTCGGTATGCTGTTCATACTCGTTGTCCCACCCGAATTCAGCGCCGGACCGGCGGAGGCCCAGGATAGCTCGTCCCGCCGGGATTGCGATCATGCGAGGAACAACGGGAGGAGTGGCCGCGATGGGTAGATCACGATGAAGAATCTTCTGGCCGAGGGGAAGCTGATGCAGCATGTAGGCCAGTGTCTCGAGGTGCATCAGGCGATGCTCGATCGCGACATTCAGCAGTTTCGTCAGCTCCGGATCGCCTCCGTTGCCGTTAACTGTGGTTAACTTCTCATCGAGCGCCGAACGCGTTTCGCGCACGTACGCTTTCACGACATCGATAGACGGCCAATCCGAAGGCTGATCAGAAGGAAGCCCTCCCCCAACTGGATCAATTCCGAATGCGAAGAGGCGGTCAAACTCCGGATGGGAACTCTGGAGACGAAAAGCTCGCTGGCTCAGCAGATTCCAATCGAAAGCTTCGAGATGTCCTACATAGAAGATGATCCGGTGACGTTCGGGGATTGGGCGTTCGTAAAGAAATTCGGGCCGTACGATTTCGAACAGCGAGTCGCTTTGTCTTCGTGCTTCAACCAGACTCTGGAATAAAGACCTAGTGTCGGATTCACGTTCCTGCGCGACAAGCATGTAAGCCTCCGGATGACGGATATCCATCGGGTATGGGCGTTTCGCAAACCCACAAAAAACAGCTCCAGTCCCGTCGACTAAGGGCCGGTAGCGCCGGATTGCCCGAAACCTGAGGTAGATGGATGCCAGCCCCTCGGTTCAGGTTGCGACTTTATAGATTTGCTTTTCAGAACCCCGGCTACGGTGTAAGCGTCAAGCGTCGGGTTAGATGATCGGAGGACGCCTAAGGTTCCAGATGAAAATGACCTTTTTACGATAGCATTTCTGGAGCCCAAAGGGTTTGACTGGGAAGTCAGAGGAATTACGCCTACGTGCGATCTACCGGGACGCACGGATCCCCTATCGGTTGAGGTTCTTGCGCCTCAAGAACTCGGCGACTACTTCTCTTACGTCCTTGTGTTGGTGGTCGACAGCGTAATTCATCTGCCGCATTTCTTGGTCTGAGATTTGGCCATACAAATTGGCCAAGGCTGCCGCTACTTCGGGATGCAATTCGAGTGTCTGCTTGCGGATCACCGGCACAGCTTCATACGGAGGGAAGTAGTGTTTGTCGTCCGCAAGGACGAAAAGATCGAGCGCAGGAATGAGACCGTCAGTCGCGTTGCCTGCGGCAAAGTCAATTTGATGATCGTTTAATGCCCGGGCGAGTAGTCCCAAGTCCATAATCCGCGGCGGCTCGGCAAAGCGCAAACCATAGGTCTTCACCAGACCACGATATCCGTCAGGCCGTTCCATGAATTCGTAGCCGAATCCGGCTTTCCATTGCGGCGCAAATGCTGCGGCTTCGGTGAGCGTCCCGATTTTAAGTCGACGTGCGTCCTCTCCACGAATTTCCATGGCGAACGTATCGTTAAACCCGAGGGAGGGCCCAAGCGTCAAATTGAACCGACTTTCGTACTCATTCTTCACTTGGTTGTAGACGGATTGCCTATCGCCGCCGACTGGCCTCTTAAGAACGGCCGTCAGAGCCGTCCCGGTATATTCCGGATAAAGATCGATGCGCCCCGCCAGCATGGCCTGCTGGCAGATATAGGTTCCAGCCAGGTAAAAACGTCGCTCAACTTTGAGGTGAGTATGTCCTTCGATTTCTTGCGCAAGCAGTTCGCCAAGAATGAAGGACTCTGTGAAATTCTTTGATCCGATGACGATGCGATCGGCGTGAGATGGAGCGCATGCCGGGACAAATGCGATCAGCGCGACACATAACGCTCCGACCCCAGTGGCGATCGAACGATTCATCACGGCTGCAGCCGCCGTTCGACCCATCCGAGGCCGTAGTCTGCGACTAGCGCGAGAATCGCTGCCGGAACTGCGCCCGCCAGAATCACGCTGTTGTCAACCATCGCGAGCCCGCGAAAAATGAATTCGCCAAGGCCTCCGGCACCGATTGCGGCGGCAATCGTTGCCATGCCCACCGAAATTACGACTGCCACTCGGATGCCCGACAGGATCACGCTGACCGCAAGCGGCAATTGCACCTGATACAGCAGCTGCGAATCGGTAAGACCCATTCCCCGAGCCGCCTCCACCACGGACGGATCGACGCTGCGAATTCCTGTATACGTGTTGCGGATGATTGGCAGCAAAGCGTAAAGAGTAAGGGCGAGAATAGCCAGCCGGTCGGCGCGCGCGCCGAGCCAAGGCAGCGGCAGCAGAAATCCGAATAGCGCAAGGCTCGGTATGGTCTGAACGATGTTGGCGGTGGCCAGCACTGGCTTATCCAGATGCGAGCGGCGAGCGATCGCGATGCCCAGCGGTATGCCAATCAACGTCGCAAATAAGGTCGAGATTCCCACCAGCCATAAGTGTTCCAGCGTCAATTCTGCGACTTGGCCCCTGTTCTCGAATATGAAGCGTAGGAAGTTCATGAAGACCTCCGATCCGCGATCGAACCTAAGTCCCCGCCAAATGCGCGAACGTAGGCTGAGGCCCAACGATCCTCAGACCGCACAAATTCTTGCGGAGGCAGTACCGTTACGAGCCGCCCCGCTTCCATCAACGCAATTCGTGAGCCGAGTCGCAGGGCTTCGCGCAGATCGTGCGTGACGAATAAAACCGTCTTCTGCAGCGATTGTTGCAGGGCCAGGAACTCTCTCTGCAACTCATCTCGCGTCAAGGGATCGAGAGCGCCGAACGGCTCGTCCATCAACAGGATCTCGGGATCGGCCGCAAGCGCTCGCGCGACGCCGACTCGTTGCCGTTGACCGCCTGATAATTGATGTGGATAACGCGAGGCCAAATCAGGATTGAGGCCGACCAACTTCATGAGATCTTCCACCCGAGACGAGATTCGATCGGGTGGCCAGCCGGAAATCTTCGGAACCAGGCCTACATTTTGCCTCACTGTGTAGTGCGGAAGGAGACCAACCTCTTGAATGACGTAGCCGATGCTGCGACGCAGCGCTATCACATCGGCATCGCGATTCGCTACTCCGTTGACGAGCACGTCGCCAGAAGAGGCACTCTGAAGGCAATTCACTAACTTGAGAGTCGAGGTTTTTCCGGAACCGCTGCGGCCCAGCAGGACGAGGGTCTCGCCGCGCCGAACTTGTAGATTCAAAGCATCCAGAATCTCGTGCCCATCTACGCGGTACGCCACGTCTCGAAATTCAATGACCGGAGTCTCTGCCGCCGGGGACATGGCGTAAAGCATACCGGAGTTGGAATCCGGGCGGAATTTAAGACCGCCCCTCCTCTTCCTCGAACCCGACGTCGGAATCTCCGCTTGTTATGTTAGGCAGCGCCAAGGCCTGCACCCGGACTGCCTGTAAAAGGCTGTAAATTGTCTGAATCCTCGCAGCAACTTTTCCAATCTGAAGAATAATTCCGAATGTGGGGAAGCCGCTTCCACAGCGGCGCTCGACCTGTATAGGTTCGCGATTCTCTTGCGAAGATTACTTTTGAGTTTGCGCAGGATCGGACAGTGCAACTTTCTTCACATTTCAAGGGGAGTTTCATGGCTAAACGAATGCTTCTCATGTTGGCCCTGGCAGTTGCAATTGTCGCGGGCCTTGGCTTCACCAAGTATCACCAGATTCAGGCGGCGTCCCACATGGTCATGCAGCCTCCGCCGGAGGCCGTCACCACCATTGTGACGAAGCAGGAAAAGTGGCCGTCGACTGTAGACGTGATCGGCACTGTGGCAGCTGTCCAGGGAGTAACCGTGAGCGCCGACCTTCCCGGTACGGTCGACAAGATCGAGTTCGAGTCGGGCAAGTTCGTCAGTCAGGGAGACATCCTGGTGGAACTCGATACGCGGCAGGAGCGCGCCCAGTTGGCAGCGGCTGAAGCGCAACGCGATCTGGCCAAGATCAACTTCAATCGAACCCAGGAGCTTGTGAAGGAGGGCGTTGTCGCTCAGATGGAGTTTGACAACGTCAACGCGCAGAAGAATGCGACCGAGGCTCAGGTTGGTGAGATTCGGGCTGCGATTGCGCGAAAGACGATCCGCGCGCCGTTCTCCGGCGTTCTCGGCATTCGCCAGGCGAATCTCGGACAGTATCTGTCCGCCGGTCAAGCTATCGTTCCGCTGCAGGCGCTAAACCCAATTTATGTGAATTTCGGCATACCACAGCAGCAAGCTGCCGAGATGAAATTAGGCCGGATTCTCCGCATCGTCACTGACGACAACGCGCACGAACAATACATGGGACGAATCACTGCGACCGACTCCGTTGTCAGTGAATCCACTCGAAACGTTCAGGTGCAGGCGACGCTCTCCAACAACCAGATGAAATTGCATCCCGGCATGTTCGTGCAGGTGAAGGTTTCCACCGGCACGGATCAGCCGGTAATCGCTCTTCCCGCCTCCGCCATCAATTACGCGCCTTATGGAGACTCCGTCTACGTCGTGACCGATCTGAAGGATCCCGCGGGAAAGACATACCGCGGCGTGAAACAGCAGTTTGTGAAACTGGGAAGTTCGCGGGGCGATCAAGTCGCGGTGATCTCTGGTGTAAATCCCGGGGATGAAGTGGTGAGCTCAGGCGTTTTCAAGTTGCGCAATGGAGCAGCCGTACAGGTCAACAACAAGGTGCAACCGGAGAACAGTCTTGCACCCAAGCCCGAAGATAGCTAGAGGGAAGCGTAATGAGATTCACCGATCTCTTTATTAAGAGGCCAGTCCTCTCGATTGTCGTCAGTTTGGTCATCTTGATTGCCGGACTGCAATCGATCCGTTCGCTCAGCGTGCGTCAGTATCCTCGCAGCGACATCGCGGTGATTCAGGTGACGACCGTCTACGTCGGCGCCAACGCAGACTTAGTGCGCGGCTTCATTACCACGCCCCTGGAGCGCGTGATCGCCAGCGCCGACGGCATCGATTACATGGAGTCGTCGAGCGCTCAGGGACTGAGCACCATCACGGTGCACCTGAAACTGAATTACGACACGAACGCCGCGCTCACGCAGATTCAGGCCAAACTGGCGCAGGTGCGCAACGACTTGCCACCAGAGTCGCAAGCCCCTGTCATCGATCTGCAAACTGCCGATACTCAGTTTGCCGCCATGTACATCGGAGTCTCATCGCCGTCGCTGGATCAGAACCAGATCACGGACTATCTGACGCGAGTCGTGCAGCCCAAACTCAGCGCCATCAGCGGGGTCCAGCGCGCTGACATTCTCGGCGACCGCACCTTCGCCATGCGCATCTGGCTGAAGCCCGACAAAATGGCGGCCCTGGGAATCTCGGCCTCTGCTGTGCGCGACGCGTTGTCAAAGAACAATCACCTGTCGGCCCTCGGACAGACCAAGGGTTCGATGGTGTCGGTGAATTTAATCGCAAACACCGACTTGCGCACGCCCGAAGAATTCAAACAACTCGTGGTTAAGGAAGACAAGGGCGTTGTCGTGCGCTTGGGCGAGATCGCCGACGTCGTGCTGGGCGCGCAAAACTACGATCAGGACGTGCGCTTTAACGGCGAGACGGCGACATTCATGGGCATTTGGGTATTGCCGACCGCCAACTCGCTGGAAGTCATCAAGAAAGTACGCCAGACGATTCCGGAGATTCAGTCGCAGTTGCCTCCGGGCATGAAAGTTGGCATTCCTTATGACTCAACCGAATACATTCAAGATGCCATCAACGAAGTTCTGCACACGCTGACGGAAACACTTGTCATCGTTATCGTCGTAATTTTTCTGTTCCTCGGGTCCTTCCGTTCCGTTCTGATTCCGATCGTGGCCATTCCGATTTCGTTGATTGGCGCTGTCTTTCTCATGCTCTTGGCCGGGTTCACCATTAACTTGCTAACGCTACTCGCCATCGTTCTATCGGTCGGCTTGGTAGTTGATGACGCCATCGTGATGGTGGAGAACGTCGAGCGGCACTTGCAGATGGGCAAGCCGCCCATGAAGGCGGCCATGGATGCGGCTCGCGAACTCGTCGGCCCCATTATCGCCATGACGATCACGCTAGCGGCCGTGTATGCGCCGGTCGGCATCCAGGGCGGGCTGACCGGTGCCCTGTTCCGCGAATTCGCCTTCACGCTTTCCGGGGCAGTCATCGTCTCCGGCATCGTGGCGCTGACCTTGTCTCCCATGATGGGCTCGAAGCTGTTACGAGCAGGCGACACCGAGAAGGGCCTCGCGGGGTTCATCAATCGGCAGTTCGAGAAAGTGCGCGACGGCTATTCCCGAATGCTGACCGGAACTTTGCAATATCGGCCGGTGGTGTTCGTTCTTTGGGCGATCGTGGTGGCACTGATCGTGCCCTTCTACATGTTCTCCCAGCGCGAGCTGGCGCCTGCCGAAGATCAGGGAGTGGTATTCGGGGTGATTCAAACCTCCGCCAATTCGACGATCGACCAGACGAACCTGTTCACCCAGCAGGTCTACGACGTCTATCACGCGTTTCCTGAGAGTGGCAGCATCTTCCAGATCACGTCACCGAACGGCGGCTTTGGCGGCATGGTGACGAAGCCCTGGAGCCAGCGCACCAAGACAGCGCAGCAACTGCTCGTCGAATCGGTTGGCCCGCTCTCGAAGATTCCCGGCATCCGTGTCATCCCACTCACGCCTCCGCCACTACCCGGCGGCGGGAACTTCCCCGTGGAGTTTGTCATCACGTCCGCGGCAGAACCGCGGCAACTCGTGGACTTCGCCAATCAGCTCGTCGCCAAGGCATTCCAGAGCGGTCTGTTCATTTACGCCGACACAGATCTGAAATTCGACCAGCCGCAGACCGAAGTGGTTTTCGATCGCGACAAACTGCGCTCGCAAGGGGTCGATCTAACCCAGGCCGGCCAGGATCTCTCCACCATGCTCGGGGGCGACTACGTCAATCGCTTCAGCATCCAGGGACGTAGTTACAAAGTCATACCGCAGATCAAGCGGGCGGAGCGCCTCACGCCAGATCAGTTGGAAAAGATTTACGTCACTGGCTCGGACAACAAGCTGGTACCTCTGTCAACGTTCGCGACCCTGAAGACGACGACGGAGCCACGCGAGCTCAAGAAGTTCCAGCAGCTCAATGCCGTCACGATCCAGGCTGTAATTCCTCCGCCTGTGCCGCTCGACAAAGCACTCAGCTTTCTCGAGGATCAGGCTCGGCAAATTCTGCCTCAGGGATACACCGTCGACTACGCCGGCGAATCGCGACAACTGCGCGTGGAAGGCAGCAAGTTCTTAGGAACGTTCTTGCTCTCGGCGGTCCTGATTTACCTGGTCTTGGCGGCGCAATTTGAGAGCTTCCGCGATCCGTTCATCATTCTGGTCGGTTCGGTTCCATTGGCAGTTTCCGGCGCGCTGATGTTCTCATTTCTCGGCCTGACGACTCTAAATATCTACAGTCAGGTCGGACTCATCACCCTGGTGGGATTAGTCTCGAAGAACGGCATTCTGATTGTCGAGTTCGCCAACCATCTTCAGGAAACGGGCAAAACGAAGTTGGCGGCCGTGATTGAAGCGGCCACAACTCGACTCCGCCCGATTTTGATGACCACCGCAGCGACGGTCGTCGGACACTTCCCGCTCGTTCTTGCCAAGGGTCCGGGCGCCGGAGCCCGCAACAGCATCGGTATCATGCTGGTCAGCGGCATGATCATCGGAACGCTGTTCACGTTGTTTGTCGTGCCGTCCATCTACATGCTGGTCGCAAAGGCGCACTCGCGCGTAGAAGTGGAAGAACCCGAGATCGACCGCCGCCTCGTCGAAGTTGCATAACTCGATGGAATTGCAGGAAGAGTCAGATTGCCGCACTGACTCTTCCTCTGCGGACAACGCGCAGTCTAGCCTTCCTGGAGCTGGTAGTCGTTACAGTGTCGTCTGAACGAAACCGTCCTCGACCGATTCAACACGGATGCGCTCAGACTTACGGTCGCTTGGGCGCCGGGCGGACTTGTTCTGCAGGTACAATTCCGTGTCCCTCGAGCACCGAATAGAAATGGTCCGCTGAAAGGTCGCCAAAGGTGTCGACGCCTCCCGACGGCCAGTGAACCTCTACCTTGTCAATTTTCGTAGCCGTGCCTAAACCGAAGTGGACCCGTAAATCATTTTGCGATAGATAGCTTCCACCGCTGTGAATTTCGTCGGTCTGCGTCATTCCACCCGACACAATTTTGATTCGCGTGTTCAGTGCCAAACGATTGCTTTTCGTTCCAGCAAGTTCAAAGCTCGCCCAATGATGACCCGGAACACCGTGATTCCTGAGAATCATCGGGCTTCCGTCGAGATCGTTGACCACGACATCCACATTGCCGTCGTTGAAAAGATCACCGACCGCCACACCGCGCGAGACCCGCTTCTCCTTGAGCGCAGGTCCAGCCTGATCGCTGGCATCACAGAACGTGCCGTCCTTCTGATTCATGTGGAGCAGTTTGGGTTCGCGATAGCCGGCTCCGGAAGGGAGTGAATCCACTTGTGGGTATACTTGGCCACTCACGGCGATAAGATCAAGCCAACCATCATTATCGAAGTCGACGAACGCCGTTCCCCATTTCACCCATGCCAAAGAAGGCAGGGCCACGCCTGACGGATAGGAAACTTCAGTGAAGTTCCAGTTGCCATCGTTGCGATACAACAAATTGTTCTCGTTCTCGAAATTGGTCACAAACAACGATGGTCGCCCGTTGTGAAGATAATCGCCGATGGCAATGCCCATGGAAGCCTGCTCCGAGCCGTCTTCACTTACCGCGGTGCCAGACTCCAATCCGATGTCCTTGAATTTTCCGTTGCCTTCATTTTTGTACAGGAATTTTGGAGTCGAATCGTTGGCCACATAGATATCAGGTCGGCCAGTGTTGTTGAAATCGGCCCATAAGACGCCCAAACCGTAATAACCGTTGGGATCGCTGACTCCGGCCTGCTTCGAAACGTCGGTGAATGTTCCATCCTTGTTGTTATGAAAGAGGGCATCTCCCGCGCCTTTTAAACCACGCGGGCCGCACTGCACATCCAGTCCCCGGTACTTGCAGTTGGGCGACCTGCCGAACCCCGGCAGATCGTCGAGGTGAAAGTCGACATAGTTGGTGACCATCAGGTCGACAAAACCATCTCCATCGTAGTCGCCGAATGCCGCACCCATCGACCAACGGCCATCTGCAACGCCTGCCTTGGCAGTTGCATCCGTGAAGGTGCCATCGCCGTTGTTGTGATAGAGAACATTTCCGCCGAGGCAGGTAATGTAGAGATCTGGCCATCCGTCATTGTCGATGTCTCCAACTGCACCGCCCATTGCGAAACACGGAGTGCCTATGCCCGCTTTGTCGGTTACATCGCTAAACGTGCCGTCATGATTGTTCCGGTAAAGGGCGCCGCGGCTTTTTTGACCTTTGATCGCCGACTCCACGCTTGGCGCATTAGTGAAATAAATATCCACCCAGCCGTCGCGATCGTAATCAAACAGAATCACACCTCCGCTCATGGACTCTACAATGTACTTCTTGGCGGGATCCGAGGTATGCTTAAAGCTAATGCCGACTTTCGCCGTGACGTCCTCCAGTTGCGGGATGGGGCGGCCGGCGCATTTCGTCGATTTGCCGCCAGGCAGTGGGGGCGGAGGTATGGGATGGCCCTCTTGTCCGCAGACAAGACTTACCGCCGTCAAGATCAGAAAGAACATCCTGATCGAATACTGATACTGATCTCTTCTCAAGTGTAACCCCTTCAACCAATCCACGCTTTGAGAGTGTTTCCCCGCGGCCCAGCTCATCGGCTTTGCATGGACTGCATTCCAGCTTTTTCGCGCTGCTTCGCTTTCAACTCTTTGTAGATTTCCAGTTCTCGGTCAGCGTCGTCAGCACGCTGTGCTTTGCGGTAAGCCGCTTGCAATTGATAATGCATGTAATCGCTTTGTGGACTCAGGCGCGTGGCTATTTCCAAATGATCTACTGCCTCTTTCAACTGTCCTCGGTCCAGCAAAATCTTCCCTAGTTCATAATGCGCGTTTGCTTGACTCGGCTCCGCATTCAAGGCCTGCTGGAAAAGGTCTGCAGCGTTATCCACTCGCGATTGCTGCAGGTAGACGAAACCCAGGTTGTACAGGGCATCGGCATCCCCGGGTTCAAGTTTCAACTCCGCTCGAAACTCTTCCTCTGCCTCCGGCCAGTGTTTCCAGCGGATGTCGGCCTGGCCAGCGAAGTAATGGGCTTTTCGTAACGAGGGGTCCGACTGCAGGGCCTGGTGGAACGCGCTGACCGCTTGGGCATAGTCACCGATCTCGATCCAGAGCTGGCCAATAAGGAGAAGATTGTCGTTAGTTGAATGATTCTCCTTTTCGAACTCGGCGAGAACTTCGGCAGCCTTCTTCAAATCGCCGCCTCTTGCCAGGGACGCCGCCCATGAATACCCAACGGCAGAGTCTCGCATGCCCTGAACGCCCAGCGGAGAAAACACTTTGGCGGCGTCGGCATAGTTTTCAGCGCCAAAATAGGCCATCCCCAGCATCGCCCGCACGGGCGCGTCGCTCGAATTTTCGTCGAGGGCCTTCGACAATCCGCGAATTGCTTCTGCATAGTTATTCAGGCGAAAAGCGGCCAGCCCTAAGTTCTTTCCTAAGCCTGGGATCGCGGAATCCCAGTGCTCCGCTTCCTGGTAGTGACCCAGAGCAGTGGAGTAATCTTTCCTCACTGCTTCAGACGTCGCTAGGTCGTTAAAGCTTAAGCCAAGGACAGCCCGAAGCTGGTTCTCTTGCGAGTCTGCCGCCGCACGCTGCTTCTCGGTCAAGTGGGCGCGAACCATCACGGCATTGTCAACACGCGCGAACGGGTCGCTGCTGGCGGGGAGTACGGGGGCCGCTTCCGCTTCACTTTTGGGATTCAGTGGAACGATGGCTGCGGCCGAGCCGACTCCACCAGCCAGGGCCATTTCCGCCACATTCTGTTGGCTTTGCTGAAAAATCTTGTTCTGCAGATTGCGGGCTTTCGCTAGATACTGCTCGCTCTCTTCCGTGCGCCCGGAAGTCGCAAGGATGCGCCCTAGATCGATGTATGCCCGGCGAATTTCGTAATTCGAACGCGCTTCGTCGCTCCCGGTCGTTTCAACGGCCTTGCGAAACGCCCCCTCGGCTTTCTTCATGTCGCCTTGCGCATAGGCGTTAAGTCCCATATACAGCCAGGGCTCAGGCCAGTCTGGATTCACTGCGACAGCAGCGTTCAAATATTTGTTGGACACTTCATAGCGGCGCTCGCTCGAAGCAATAAAACCCATCATGTAGTTTGCCAGATAGTCCTTTGGATAGCGTTCGAGCTCTTTGGCAAATTCGCTTTTGATCTCCGGCGTAGGCTGCCACTCATTTACAGAAAAAATGGCTAGCGCCAGAAAATAGTGCGCATGGGGCGTCGTCGGGTCGAGAGCGATTGCCCGCTTGAATTCTTGTATAGCTTCTGGCATTTGATTGGCGTCGCGATAGGCTCGCCCAAACATCACATGCAGAGAACCACTATCGCCTGCCAGTTGCATCATGTGCTGAAACACGGCAGCGGCCCGCTGCTTGCTTTTTTCTTTGTCGTTGGCGTCTGTGACTTGCAGGAGGCAGATGCCCAGAGAATAAGAGGTTTCGATGTCGGGGTTGAGCCGGGTGGCGCGATCGAACGCTTCCGCCGCCTTCGCGTAGTCACCCTTCTTCATGCTGGCTTGTGCACTCACGTTTAGTGCGCGCAGGTTGTTCGGTTCCGCGGCCAGTGCTTTGGCGGATTCGCTGAGAGCGTCATCGGGATGATTTGCCTCCAATTCAGCGATGGCAAGATCAATCCGCGCATCCGGAACATCTTCGAACTCCAAGGAGCGGCGATATAGTTCGACAGCCTGCGGATAGGCCGATTCGATGAGGCGTAATTGCGCCAACTCGCGGAGTGCGATGGCAATGAGGCGTTGGTTCGCGGTCGCGACGGCGGCGGCGTCACCCGAGTTCCGGGCACCCTGAGCGGCGGCAAGTCGCTTAGCGAGCTCGTCCTCAGCACGACTGCTGTGAGAGTAGCTCTTCTTCGCTGCAGGATGTCGAGCAGGTTGGGCTGGGCTCGATTGCGCAAAGGCCGATGGAGGCGGAACCAACGCAACCAGAAGAACCACCAGAAAAAATATCAGACCTTCAACTGGCTCCGTCATCGTGCGCCGCGTGCGCGACTGGATGCAAATTCTCAGATTCACCGATAACGGGTCCCTAACTGCACTATGGCAAAAGTAAACGGCGGGACTTGATTTTTCAAGCCCCGCCGCAGTTGAGATAAGCGTAATGAGTTTCAGCCTAGAACGTGAACCTCAAGGTGTATTGAAGTTCTCGCCCCGGATGCACGGTGCCAGCTGATCCAAACCCAGGTGTGCCCGTTTGGCTCGTTATGACGTTATTGACGGGGCTGCAAGCGCTCGTACCGCAGCTAACGCTATTCGGAACATATCCCGCACCCTCAAGGTTGCCGCTGTTAAAGTTGGCATGGTTGAGAAGGTTAAAGAAGTCAAAGCTGAACTTGATGCCATACCGCTCTTTGATCTTCCAGTTCTTCGCCAGTTGCATGTCAACCGTTCGAAGGTTTGCACCGTAGCAAGATCCACGCCGAGCCGTGCCTACCGTACCTATCTGGTAGCCCACTAATGTAAATGCTGCAGGATTCAGAATCTGATTGCCGCTTTGGTCGGAGTTACAGGCAATTCCTGTAGCCTCTGGGCGGTTGTTATTACCAAATCCGTTACCTGTCAGCGAATTTAGCTGGTAACAGTTGCCCAAGTTCAACGCATCGCATGTACCGGCGCCAGGAATTTGCATTGGGTTGACAGCTGCGTTCGCGTCCTTATTTCCGCCGATGTTCGAGAAAACGCTGAACGAAGCGCCGGATTGGATGTTGATGATGCTATTGAGTTCCCAGCCGCCCAGTGCAGATTGAACGAAGGCGTTGCTGTGGCCGAATTTCGGCAGGTCGAACACCTCATTGGCGACGAAGATGTTGGGCCGGTTGATGTTCGTATTTCCCCTGTCGAGACGTGTGTTGGCAGGATCGATGAAAGCTTCCTGATTTACGCTTCCAGAGGAATTGTCCTCTTCTACATCGCCGATAGAATGCGACCAGGTGTAAGACGCCTGGAAGCTGGATCGACTTCCGACGCGGGAACGGAATAGCGCTTGTAGCGAGTGATAACTAGCATGGCCGCCGCGAGCGAACTCGCCGATGGTGCCAAAGTTCGTAGCGGAACGCAACGAATCGATATTTGTGACACTAGCGTTTGGACCAGTACCGCCCAAGAAGGCTGAGTAGCCCCAATTGGCACTGGGGACGGCATTCAAGTCCGCCTGAGAGGTAAGGTGAATGCCGGCGTTGCCCACGTAGCCGACTTCGAGTGACGTGTTGCGCGCCAACTGCTGCTCCACAGAGACGTTCCACTGCCAACTGTTCGGCACCACCGCACGAGGATCCTTGGCCGCGCTCGGTGAAACCGCCGGATTGGCCAGAGGCGCTGGCGTCTCCAAGGTCCGGGTATCGTTGGCGTTGATGACGAACGGAGCGTTGTGCGCCAAGCTCTCGTCAATGCCCACTAACTCCCGTTGGTAGAACTGACCGACGCCCAACCGTACTGCGGTCTTGCCATCGCCCCGGACGTCCCACGCGATACCGATGCGAGGAGCAATTGCGTGATTGTTGTTGTTTACCAGGGAACGATTCGACCCCGGTGTTCCGTCAGAAAGAGGCAGCGTTACCCCAAGTGACGAGAGCAGCGCGGTTTGATCCTGGCAGGGGTGGGTCCCCGGCACGATGATAATGCCGTTGCAAGCGTCAGAGGGATTGGCCGCGGCTTCTGTTGGGCTCCAAGCGGCCAGGCTGAAATTCGCCCAGTGGTTGTCGATGCCGAAGGGCTCACGATAGAAGGACCACCGGAAGCCATAGCTGAGAGTCAAGTTGTGAGTAAATTTCCAGGTATCACCGACATACCACTCGAAATCGTGCCAGCCCACTTGAGCCAGTCCGTTAACGCTGTTTTCGGTGGTCCTGAATTGTTGCCCAACACCGGTCGGATCAAGCGGAGTATTCAGCCCCGGCAACAGGAAATTTGCCAGCGGGTTGCCGGTAGGAACCGTAGCGTTTCCAGGGCCAATGGCCGGTTGGTCATTACCGCCGTTGTTGTATTCGATTTTCTTGTTCGTGCTGTAATAAGCACCTGCTTTGAACAGGTGATTGCCACGAACCTTTGAAATATTGTCCTGAATCGCATACAGATCCTCATGGTTGCCGTAGGGTGCGATGGTCCACATGGTCTGCGCACCTGCAGGACCGCTACCGTAAGGATTCAAACCTCCCCATGCCCCGCCGCCGTCAATGTAGGCACCCTTCTGCTTTAGCGAAGCCGGCCATGCGGGAGGAATGGCAGCTGTCGTGGCCGCCACCAGTGATGTAGAACTGGGAGACAGCGTAGTGACAATGGCATTGTGGCCGTAGCCGAACTCAACGTCATTCACCAGACTACCGCTCAATTGCGACGTCAACTTTGCCATGACGCTCTTGGAAGGCTGGCTCCAGTCCGAACTCACCGTCGGGAAAATGGCATCTCCCCAGAACTGGCCGGGCGCGGGCCCTGGCACCTTCCAGGAGTCCTGCGTCCAACGGAAGGTCGCACGATGCTTCTGCGTCAAATCGTAGTCAGCTCGTCCGTTGAACTCGCCCCAGGACGGTGACACTTTCTCTGACAAGGCCCAGTTAATGCCATTCGAAAGGGGAACGTTGGGGAGAGGATAGAATTGCGCCAGCAGCGAGCCGGCGGGATCGATGGCCGCCAGCTTAAAGGGGTTCCCCGGTGCCTGCAGTGCGACTGGGATGGTGGTGGGCTGGCTGGCGCCGCACTGATCTGTGCCCCCTACGAAATCCTGGCTAAAGTCTCCGCTCTGCTCGGCGGCAGTTGGCACGCACGCTGAAACGGGATTGCCGCGAACTTCGCGATCCCATTCTTGTCCCCAGAAAAAGAACAGCTTGTTCTTAATCACCGGACCACCGATGTGGTAGCCCCAGTCGTTGCGGCGAAGTTCCGCCTTGGTTCGCTGGGCGGGATTGGCAAAGTGATTCGAGAACCAGTCGTTCGCGTCAAGCGCATCATTGCGACCGGCGTAGAAGAAACCACCGTGAAATTGGTTGGTACCGCTTTTGGTGGTGATACTGATGATCGCACCGGAAGCCTGGCCATATTCCGGACCGTAGGAATTGCGCAGCATCTTGAATTCGTCGATCGCGTCGGTGGACGGATAAACCAAGATCGTGCGATTGGAACCGACGTCGTTATTGTTGACGCCGTCTACCAGGAACAGGTTGTTGGTGTAGGGATTGCCGTTTACTGAAAAATCGCTGCCGCCGAGAAGACCCTTGTCGCGGCTGTTGAAGCTATTGGCTTGGGAGACGCCGGGAGACAGCGTGACCAAGCCCATGAAGTTCTCTCCATTGAGAGGCAGTTCGCGGACCTGTGTGCCTTCGACGACTTCGCCAACCGAGGCTTGCGACGTCTCCACCTGCACGTCCGTAGCTTCGACGGTGATCGTCTCAGCGGCCGAACCTACATCCAACTTCGGACTGATTTCCGTCGTCGACGACGTGTGTACCTCTACGTTCTTAGCAATAAAATCCTTGAAGGAAGCCTTCGTAACATGAACTTCATAGGTTCCGACCGGCAACTGGGCGAAAATGTATACGCCCTGGTCACTGCTGGTCGTGCTATGAGGCTCGCCAGTGCCCAGGTTTGTGGCGGTTACGGTCGCGCCGGACACGGCCGCACCGGAAGTGTCGGTCACCGTTCCGGTGATCGTGCCAGAATATTGTTGGGCGTACATGGCCAGTGGCATGGCCAGCATCAATAGGCAAACCAGCAAAACGCTAAGGCTGATCGACCATCCGCTGGACTGTACGTTTCGGGTAAATACACTCTTAATCATGGGCTGCGCTCCCCCGAGAAATATTCTCGGCTTACTGCTTTTCTATTAGTGCAAAACCACTACTCCGAACGAGTTCTAGTTCGTAAGCGCAACCATTGTCAAGTAAAAAAAACGATTTTTCAGCCCCAGAATAAGGTTATTCCAAAAAGGCACGTAGAGCTTGGCTGGAGCTTGCGGAACTTCCCGAATAGTTCAGCCTATGAAGAATAGGAGATTGCAGGCCCCCGTGGATCCAATTTTCCCTTTCCCGATGACCCGCAACCACTTACCTTCTACGGTTGAGCATATTTCCCTATTGAAGGATGTAGATCGACAAATTGGTCATCCGGGTTTCTTCATCCAGGCGTGAGGCGTTCCGAGCGAGCGATTTTCCGGTTTCGGGAATGAAGTTCAACAGGATAGTGTCATTCTTGGCACCCAGGGGTCCGCACCAGGGTAACAGTTGATGGCGCTCACAGGAGTTCAGGCCCTCTCGCACAAGCTACCGAGAACGCACTACTCCCATTTGCCGCTTCCCTCGACGATCGTGATGTAACGGTCCAACGGTAGCTTGGTAAAACGCTCGACGGTTCCGCCGGGCTGTGGCCACTTTACTTCCAGCCAATCAAATTTCGACCGCTGGCCAATACCGAGCACCACGCGCGGATCATGGGAAGACAAAAAACTGCCCCCGGCGACCTTCATGCGTTCGCGTTTCAAATCACCGGCCTGAAAGGTAATACGCGCTCCTATCGCGTCGGGATTAGCCTTGCGGCCGACCAGACGCACCCCCAGCCAATGATTCTGACTCCCGACTTTGTTTTGCAGTAGAACGGGCGGCCCATCGTTGGTTGATATGAGAACGTCCACCGCGCCATCGTTATTGAAGTCGCCAATTGCCAGTCCGCGCGCAGCGAACGTTTTCGCAAAGACCGGGCCACTCTGCTCGCTCACATTCTTGAAGGTCTTGCCTTGGTTTTGAAACAACAGCAGCGGCTGCTTGTACGTAATCTGGTGGGACAGTTCTTCAACAAGATCGTCCGGAAATCCGTTGGAGCAAATGAGGTCCAAATCGCCATCGTTGTCATAGTCGAAGAACTTGAGTCCCCACCCACTCATCCAGCGTGTGGCCATGCCAATTCCCATCTGCATAGCAACATCCTCAAACGTTGCATCGCCATTATTCCGATACAGCGAAAAAATTTCCTGATCAATATTGCCAACAAACAGATCCATCCAGCCATCCTGGTTGAAATCTGCGGAATCTACACCCATGCCAGAACGAGCCCTGCCCTCGGCACTGTAAGCCACGTCGGCTGTAAGCCCGGTCTCTTCGAATCGGCCGCCTTTATTCAAAAACAGGAAATTCGCGACCGTATCGTTGGTGACAAACAGATCCATCCGGCCGTCGTTGTTCACGTCTGTCGCGACTACACCCCAGGCTTTGCCCAGATGTTCCGCAATCCCAGATTCCCGGCTCACGTCAGTGAACGTGCCATCGCCATTATTGTGAAACAGCCAGCTCGGCCGTGGCTTGAAAATGCGCGGGATACAGTAATGATGGGTTCCATCGCGATCGATTCCGCAGCTAAGCGTTTTGTTGAACTCGCAGAACTGGCATACAAACAGGTCGAGCCGGCCATCGTTGTCGTAATCGAACCAGACCGCGCTGGAATTCCACCCGGGAGCGGAAACCCCCGCTTTCTCCGTCACATCCGTAAACGTCCCATCACCGTTGTTGCGATAAAGGATGCTGCGTTCGTAACCCGTGATGTAAATGTCAGGGAAGCCATTGCCACTGTAATCGCCGACAGCTACGCCCATCCCGTATCCGTAGCCGGCCACACCGGCTTTCTCGGTCACGTCGGTGAATGTCCCATCACGATTGTTGTGATATAAGGCGTTCCGCAATGTCCGAGGAGGTTCATAAAAATCACACTTGCCGCTGTTCACCAGATAGATGTCCATCCATCCGTCATTGTCGTAATCAAGGAACGCGCAGCCCGCTCCACTAGTTTCCGGCAGAAATTTTTCTGGGGACTTGCCCGCCGTGTGCACCCATTTAATACCGCTACTCGACGGCGGGACCTCTTCGAACACATAAGAAGAACCGGCAGCAGAAGCGTTCAATATCGGGGACTTGAGAAATGGCCATGCCCCGGCGGCAAAAGAGAGATTCTTGAGGAAGCGGCGTCGTGAAAACCGGTTTCCGTACCGAAGGAAGGTCCCGTTACTCATCCTTCCGCATTATGCCTAGACGAAGGAAAGTGTGCAAAGAATCTTGTTTTCTCTAGACGCTGCTAACTCTACGTCTCGCGAAGCTCCCCAAAGTACTGACTTTTTGGAAAACCATCCCTCACCAAAACGGGCCGGGAGGAGGATAATATCTAGTTCTGTGTCTGCACTTCTACACAAGGCAATTAGGTACGGCGGAGTTCAGGTTACGTGGAATAAGCGGCCAATTCGATGTTTCTTCTTTCTGGCGGCAATCCTCACTTACCTTCTAACTTCAACACTCTCCCGAACATCTCTCGCGCAGACTTCGCAGCCCAGCTTTGAAGATCTCGCCCAAGCGGCTTCTGCCGAGCGCGAGGCCGGGAAAATCGAGGATGCCGTCCGGGACTACCAGCGCGCGGTAGCGTTGCGCCCGGACTGGGAGGAAGGCTGGTGGTACATCGGCACTCTGCAATACGACGCCGACCGCTTCGCGGGTTCAATACCTGCTCTGGAAAAAGTGGTGCAACTCGATCCCGCCAACGGACCGGCGTGGAATTTTCTTGGCTTGAGCGAGTTCGAGACTCACGACTATGCGAAGTCTCTGCAACATCTGCAGAAAGGGCAGGAACTCGGAACCGGCGATGATCCTGAGATTTCTCGCGTCTCCAAATATCATCTTTCCCTGCTGCTCATTCGCGCCGGTGAATTCGGCAAGGCGGCCGCGATGCTGTCGTCGGCATTTGGGGATCAGTCGCCGCCAGCACAGGCCAAGGCCGCTCTCGGATTGATTCTGTTGCGTGTACCGCTCCTGCCGCAAGACGTAGATCCTTCTCAGGACGCTCTAGTACAGGCCGCTGGCGAAACTGCGTCACTCTTGGTACGCAGCGACCCGGCACGTGCGCTTGATTCGTTTCGCGCTCTGTTGGCAAAATACCCAACAGTTCCATATCTGCACTACGCATTCGGGAAAGCTCTTGCTGCAGGCGCGACTCCGGACGATGCCCTAGTCCAACAGCAAGAGGAGCTGAAGATTTCTCCCGACAGCGCACTCCCACGTATTGAAATCAGTTCGCTTGAGCTTCGCTTGCACCATCCTCAGAGTGCTCTTCATGCAGCAGAGGCAGCTGTGCGATTGGCGCCACACTCTTCGGGTGCGCACCAAGCGCTAGCGCAGAGTCTCCAAGCTCTCGGCCAAAAGGAAAAGGCTGCCGCGGAATTTCGCGCCTCCAAGGCTCTCGCACCGGAGGGGCAGGGACGGGACGCTCGCATCGTCCAAATGTATGCGCTCCAAACCGCCGCAGTGTCACCGAAGAAAGTAACAGCAACGGCGAATCCGCCAATATCCTTATCGCTTGAAGAAGCCTCGCAGCAGGCCGCGGCATCGCTCGCCGCCGGAAACAACGACGAGGCGATTCGCATCTACCAGCAGGCCTTGCAACTTCATCCCGATTGGGACGAGGGCCGGTGGAATCTCGCCATGTTGTTCTATACCGCGCAGCGTTATCCCGAAGCCATCGCAGCGCTGAAGACGTGCGCAACGCGCAAGCCAGATTACGGCACCGCATGGGCGGTCTTGGGCCTTTCCGAATTTGAGATCAGAGACTACAACAACGCTCTGATCCATCTGCAGCGCGGCCAAGATCTTGGAATGGGCGGCAGCAAGGAGTCGGTCCAACTGGCACGATACCGCTTAGGTGTCCTCCTGAATCGCGACTCGCAGTTCGACCGCGCAGCGGAATTGCTGGCACCTGAAGCGGGACCCGGTCCCCTCGCAGAGAAGATCCAGTTCGCGCTTGGAATGGCGCTTTTGCGCATCTCCGTTCTACCCGACGAAGTGGACGTATCGAAGAAGAATCTGATCCTCTCCGCGGGCGAGCTTGCCGGCCTACTTCAAGAGAGCAAATACGATGAAGCATTTCCCAAGTTCCAAAACCTCTTGCGCCAGTATCCAACGGTGCCGTTCCTTCACTATGCCTATGCAACCGGGCTCGCTGCGATGTCGCAATATGATGACGCGCAATCCGAACTGCGCCAGGAAATCTTGATTTCGCCGAAGAGTGAACTGCCCTACGTGCGGATGGCATCGATCGCGCTGAAAATGCATCGGCCTGAGGATGCCCTGCCTGCCGCGCTCCGAGCCGTCGAACTCGGGGCCGATTCCGCGGAAGCTCACTACTTGCTCGGACGCAGCTATCTGGACGTGGGCCAGCAAGAAAAGGCCTTACACGAACTCGATACTGCTAGCAAGATGGCCCCGGGTAGTCCCGAGGTGCACTTCAATCTAGCCAAGGCCTATGCCAAAGCGAATCTGCCGGACAAAGCAGAGGAGGAACGCGCGACCTTTGCCCGCCTCAACGCGTTGGCGGAATTGCGACGCAGCCAGCATGGAAGTCAGTCTTATTCAGGATCTCACGATAAGACCGATTTCTCGATTCAACGCCCGGAACCCGTTACTGCAACAGCGCCAGAAACGCATTAGCACTGACAAGAATAACCTGAGGGTGCTTCCGGTTTAAGATTACCCTGCCATACACCATCGGGTTTACACCGCTCCTGGTCGATGGCAAGCGTCATACGTTAAACGTGGAGATCACTAGAGAAGCTGCCAAACGATTTCCAGGAACAGAACTGCGGTTCCGTCAGGAATATGTTCCAATGGCGGAGCCATAGACTGTATCCGGAACCTATACGCGATTGAAAACAGCCTGAGATCAGTTCGGCTGCTTCATAAGAGTTGGCGGGTTCTCGAGAGTCGGCGAGTTCCCGCTCTTCGGTAAAAAAGCCTTAGTCGGCAGCGTGACCGATCCCAAGGAGCCGGAACCCGCATCACGCAGTACCACACGAAGCTCTGTCGCCCGGGGCGTAACCGTCACGTGCCGGTCGAGAACCATTGCGGCTTTCGACAGATACTCGTACTGCTTCTCTTCGAGATTCAGTTCGATGTGTTGCTCCTCCGCAGCGACTTGCTTGCCTGTAGCGTCACGTTGCAGGAAGAACAAGTCCACTGCACCCTTGCGATGATCGCCAGAGTCCTGCAGAAGAAGTTGCTTGGGATCGATTCCGATATGTAGTTCGAGGATGTGAGGATCTTTCGTACTCTTACCACTAATGATCATGCCCAGATTCGTGGCGTCGAGCGGGCTGTCCGCGGCTTGATGAAGGGCCTCGACGATCACTTCTTTCGGATCTGTGCGATCGGGGGACGCGTAATAGCCCGAGCGATAACGCAGCTTCAGCCCTTGCTTGGACTCAATCTTGATCTTCCGGAACTTCCCATCCCATTCTCCGTGGCTGGGATAGAAGGCGATGTTGTAGGCGTAACGGCCGTCGTCGAAGGCGCGGCGGATCGCTCCTCGAATATCATTGTTCCCGAAAAATGCCAGGCCGCCTGTTCGATCCGCCAGTAGTTGCGCCGAATCCCGTGAATCCTGCTCAGCATTCAGAACCGATGTATCTCGCACCTGGTCTGACAAACGACGGCCGCGTCCCGACACATCCATCGTGGGATCTAGCTCAACGCCTTTCGCGTCAATCGCGTACATGGCGATATTGAAGCGATTCAGCGTCTCGGCAACTTGTTGCAGGGCATTGTCGAACTTGGCCGCGTCCCGATCTGGCCGCGGCAGCCGGTTCGCCGTGCTGGTATCACCGATTGCAGAAGAGCCTCCGTATGCGTTCGTGCCGATCCGCGCCATGCCTATTTGGATAGGAACTCCTCCCGAGATCCAGACGATACTCTTCCGTCCGGAAATGCTGGAAACATGATTGGCGATCACGTTCATAGCCTCTACTGTCATCGCAACACGATCCTGCGTGTATTGATCGCCGATGATGCCATTCGCATTGTTCAATGAGTTCTGCAAATTGGCCCATTGCGGATCCGCCCCGAGAGTCAGCAGATCGATGTTGGGCGTGTTTGTCGCGTCAAATGCCGCCAGCTCCTTTGGACTGAAGTGCTGCGCGGCGGCGACCAAGTCGGCCGAATCCCGCGTGAAATCGTGGAGAATGAGTAGCTGCGTCGTCAGCCCGTAAACCGCAACGTGATCCTGCGGCTTGAGCGTTTGCAGGAAGTGGATGACCTCCTTGCGCACGAAGCTCTGATCTTGCGGAGCCGTATTGAGCGCGTCAAACAGCACCACCGTAACCGCCCCCGGCGTCTCCTGTCCCTTCAGATCATAGCGATTCGTAAATACATTCGCAGGTAGTAAGGGAGCAGATGGAGTCTTTGGTTGCGCGGCGATAGCCGGAAGGGGTGCGCTGAAAAACGCAATGTGCTGCGGTTTCCCTTCATCCAGCACGGTAAAGTCTTCCTGTTTGAGATCCGGAACCGGATTGCCCTTCTTGTCCTCCACTACGACGCTCACTTGCACCAAACGCACCGACGACCGGATGACAGTCTGCTGTTGAGGGGAGGGTGCGTCGGGAATCGACTGCTGCGACTGAGCGGCGCTTCGAGAAAAAGAAAGACTCAGCAAAAGCACAACAGAGAGAGCGGGGGAACGCGTTACCATCCTCGGCTCCACGGCGAGGCTAACGCGAGAGAAGTATACACGGCAGCACATCCTATCCTTTCGAGAGGTCCTTGATCTTTTTAGCCAGTTTCTCAATCTCCTGCGCCTTCTTAACCACTAACACTGGCAATGTGGCATTCATATCAGTTTTCCCAGCCTGATCTCTAAGTTCCGAGGCCAAGTCGAACAGCTTCTGGATATCCGTCCGGATTTCCTCTTGTTTCTTGGGATCAACCTCGACCTTGTCCGATGCGGGTCTGTTGTCCGGCCCGTTTAGCCCTGGAGGAAAGTTCGGATTGGGGGCGTTCGGCGAAGGGATTGGTTGCGGTTGACGCTGCGCCGGAAAGGCGGAGCGCACCAGTGGTGGGGCCGCAAGAACTCCGGCAGAACTGGCAATGAGAGTGAGCAACTGACGTCGCGACTGCGGCATGACTCCTCCTTGAAATGCAGGGTTCGCATTCGCCGTGACAAGATCCCGGTTCTCAAACTTTATACGCTGCCGTCCATCAAGTTTCCACACTCCACCGACCTTCTGAACCTTCCAGCCTCGATCGGAAGAAAAAATTGCGTATACTTTGAATTGGCTTGGGGCACACGAAGGAGCTGTGCCTGAAGTTGGTCCTCGTCTTCGTAGAAGTATCTTCCCGGCGGGGAACCTGTGCGCTTCGTTTTGCCCTCTTATTCTTCTTCTGTTGGCAGACTTCGCTCTCACTATTTGCGCAACTATCGACTCCTGATCATCTTGCTGAGCCTGGCTTTTGGCCGACGCAGAATAGCGCATCGCGCAAGGAGTTTCTCGGTTCCGACGCGTGTTCTTCTTGCCATGCCGCCAAGGTAGCTTCGCAAACGCACACTCCAATGGCTCAGAACGCAATGCGAGCCAGCAACTCTGAAATTCTCCATTCCCACTCCGATTTGAAATTCACGGTCGGGACCTATCACTATGAAATCAAGACTGACGCAAAGCAAAGTGTCTACACCGTTAGCGACGGATCGCACACTCTAAGTGCGACACTGCTCTGGGCATTTGGCGTCGGGCGAGCGGGTCAGTCCTATCTGTTCAAGAAAGAAGACGGAAGGTTTTACGAGGCGCGTGTCACGTTCTTCGACACGTTACAGGCGATTGATTTCACTCCGGCTCGCGCCCTGCCCTCTCCCAAGGACATTCACGAGGCCATGTACCGCTCTGTCCCACCGTCCGAGGTCGCCCGCTGCTTCGGCTGTCACACAACCGCGGCGAATATTGGTGAACGCTTTGACGAGAACAATCTGATGCTGGGCGTGACCTGCGAGGCCTGTCACGGTCCCGGAGCCAGGCACGCAGCTTCAGCCCAGGCGTCTTTATTGGCCGGCATCACTGACGAAGAACCCGGTGCCATCTTCAATCCCGCGAAACTCAATCCCGCGGACTCCGTTGACTTCTGCGGTGCCTGCCACAGCACCTGGTGGGATGTAAGACTATCCGGGGTCAAAGGCGTTTCCACCGCCCGATCCCAGCCTTATCGTCTGGAAGAAAGCAAGTGTTGGACAAAGGGCGACGCTCGACTGACGTGCATTGCCTGCCACGACCCGCACCAACAACTGCAGACCGAACCCTCAGCTTACGACAACATTTGTTCGAGCTGTCATGTTGCATCCGGCAAGAAGACAACCGCAGATCATCCCGGCGAACCTTGCCCGACGAGTGCGAAGAACTGCGTCTCCTGCCACATGGAAAAAGTCTACGTTCCCGAAATGCATTACAAGTTTACCGACCATCGCATACGCATCGTCCGTCAGGATGAGCCTTTCCCGGAGTAACCGTTATCACTCTTCCTGTACGGCCGGTCAGTGTCGATCGGCAGTATCGGCCGCCGGAACCATCTTTTCGAGCTGCGCCACCTGCTGCCTCACAATGTCCGCATTCGGCCCGCTCGGCAGATACGTCAAGCAGTTGCGCAGATGCGCCAGTGCCCCGGCAAAATCCCCCTTGTCTGCCAGAATCACGGCTAGTAGTTGTTCGGTGTTCGGCTGCGTGTGTAAGGGGTCCATCGCCAGTGCTTTCACGACGCTGGCCTCGGCTACGTCTTTTTTGTTCAGCTTGTAGTTCCCCAGTGCGTTGAAATACCAAGCCTGCGGCGTGCCACGCGGATTCAGTTCCAACTCGTGCGCCGAGTCATCCGCAACATTCTGCCACTTCTGCGCCTGGGCAGCGAAGGCAACGAGATGGCTGTACGGAAGAACGTATTTCGGGTCCGCAGCCACCGCCTTGGCGAACGAGTTCTCCGCATCCTTCGGGCTTGCCTTCTCCTGAATCCTCCCCAGTTGATACCAGGCTTCCGCGAATTGCGGATATATCTGAACCGCCTTCTCCAAGTCTCGTTGTGCACGCTCCGGTTTTTGTTCCAGCCACTCGCTCCGAGCTTTGTCAAACGCTTTGGTCGCTTCCTTCGGAGCCGATGTTGTAGTGTTGCTGACCGCTGCCCCCGACGCCGCATCCTCGCGACTCAGCGTGACCGTGCCAATGTCTGGATTGTCGAGAATATTCCGGTTTGGGATTGTCAGGATGCTGGAAGTGAATCCCGGCAGCGCTGCTTCGACCGTGCAGCCAACGAATTCGACCATCTTCGATCTAGCCGCCTCGGCACCCGGCGTAGAAGCGGAATTCTGGACGGCGGTGATTTCAAACCTGCCCCTCGCATCTGCGTTCGTTGTGTACCGGATCTTCCCGTCACATGTAACTATGATTGGCACCGAATCCCAAGGAAGCGTTCCGGTAGCGACAATCACCTCGCCGAGCAGGTAATTCCCACTACGCCCCTGTTGAGAAAGGTTATCCCACTTCGCGGACTTGCCTACGTCCGTCGAAGCTTCCGGCGTTTTACCGCTGCCCGTCTGAGCGACCATCGCTAGCCGAAGCAGCAGAAAAAAACACAATAAGAGAAATAATTTCGTTTTCATTTTGCACCTCGACGCAATTTCTTAATAAAGACGATCAGCCTTCACTCCCAATCATTTTCGAAACAAACTATGGCGCCTCCCTATCGTAAACCCTGGGGAGCGTATATTGCGGTGAGGAACGCATCAGCTTATCTTGGTGTGACCTGACGTTTGAGGGGAAAGCCACTGCGATGAATGTTCTTGTCCTAAACCTGGGAAGTTCCAGCTTGAAATTTCAGTTGATCGCCACCGACCTCGAGCAGATCAAAACATATAAAGACGATCGCATCTGTCGTGGTGAGGTCGAAGGCATTGGCGGCGAAGCCATTGTTCAGATCAAGTATCGCGACCAGCCCGGCCAGACATTCACAGCTCCCTTGCGTGATATTTCTTCCACTCTGGAATACCTGGTGCGTTACATCGCTTCCGACCGATCCGGAATCCACGAAATTAAGAGCACAGCTGACGTCCACGCCATCGGACACCGCGTCGTACACGGCGGAGAACTGTTCAAAGAATCGGCGCTGATTGACGATCGAGTGCTCAAGGAGATTGAAGAGTGCATCGATTTAGCGCCGCTGCACAATCCGAATAACATCAAAGGAATCCTCGCCGCCCGCGAAATATTCGGCAAAGATGTCCCGCAGGTCGCCGTGTTCGATACCGCATTCCATCATTCCATTCCCGAGCAGGCGTATCTGTACGCGGTTCCCTATCATCTGTATCGTCGCCATCGCATTCGGCGCTACGGATTCCACGGAACGTCGCATCGCTACGTTGCCTTCCGCTACCGCGCCCTGCGCGGCTTGACGCGCGAACAAACCAACATCATTACTCTTCATTTGGGAAACGGCTGTTCCGCAGCCGCCATCAAAGCAGGAAAATCCGTCGACACGTCCATGGGGATGACCCCTCTCGAAGGATTAGTCATGGGCACGCGCTCCGGCGATGTCGATCCCGCGATCGTTGGCGTGATCGCTCGCAAGGAAGGAATGTCGACATCAGAAGTTGAGACTCTGCTCAACACCCAGTCGGGATTGCTCGGCCTTTCCGGGCTCACCAACGACATGCGCGAGTTGCAAAGCGAACTCACGGAGCATGATGACCGCCGTGTTCGCCTCGCGATCGAAATCTTCTGCTATCGCGCGCGTAAGTACATCGGGGCGTATCTCGCTGCCATGGGCGGAGCCGACGCCATCGTGTTCACCGGCGGTATCGGCGAGAATTCGCCCGACGTTCGAGCACGCATCTGTGCCGACATGCAGTGGGCAGGCCTACAACTTGATCCAGCCAAAAACGAACAGACGGTGAAACGCGAAGGCATCATCAGCGCGGACAATTCCAAACTTATGGCCTACGCGATTCCCACAGACGAAGAACTCCTCATCGCCCGCGACGCAGTGCGAGTAATCAAAGGCGAACCGCACCCCTCTTAGCCAGCGGGAATTGACCCCGCAAATAGTTCTCGGCCTTGTCTCGAGGCCGGATTTGAAAGGGCGCGGCTTACAGCCGCGCCGCTTAGAGCAAGAAGGACGGGGGCTTTAGCCCCTGAGGCCACCTCTGCGTTCCCTAGTTCTAGTACGGCCAAACCCAGTCCGTCGCCTCGGGCTTGTCGACGCCGAACGTGTGTGCGTAGTTGCGGCACTCGATCTGCTGGTTCAGGAATCTTTCTTTGGCATGTCCGCCGATTCTCTGCAAACGCGGCACGCGGTCGATCACGTCCATCGCCAGGCTGAAGCGATCCACATTGTTATTGATGGCAAGCTCCAATGGCGTAT
>Ga0335070_10000324_pt1 | contig 55825 bp, 47 predicted proteins | sample Lox_Sample_13_FD_206722 | JGI IMG/M metagenome (GOLD analysis project Ga0335070, IMG submission 206722) | Soil microbial communities from Loxahatchee National Wildlife Refuge, Florida, United States - Lox_Sample_1.3 | ecosystem: Environmental > Terrestrial > Soil > Wetlands | place: USA...
GAGAATGGACAACACCAAACTTCATCAGGGAAACGAACTACAGTGGGCTGGATCTCGAGAAAGAAATCTCGACTCCGGTCGAGGTGGAGCTTTTTTCTTGACATCCCTTTTTATAGAACTCATTGACTTCGCCGCCTGGCGGGCACAGCCCATCGGATTCACTTCGCTGCGAACGGGTCACCGAGGGTGGTCACCGCGGGAACTCAATCGCCGATACGTTCACCTGTCGGAAGATTGTTGTTGATGCAATGGCGCGGCCGGGTGGGCACAATTCCGGGCGCAGCGCCGAAAAGTTGGATTTCGCCGAACGAAACGAGCGCACGCAGCCGAAAGAAACAGAAGAGGGAAGCTGGCGCGCCCGGAGAGATTCGAACTCCCGACCTATTGCTCCGGAGGCAATCGCTCTATCCAGCTGAGCTACGGGCGCGCTTCTTCAGTGTACATCCCCCGCTTGGGGGCTTCAATTGGCGAGGAGCGGGAATGGCCGCTCGTCGAAGACGAGGCTTGGTGCGGCCAGCTTTGCTACCAGCCTGCTTTGCCACTCCAGATTTGCTACCACTCGCAAAAGTGGGATCGAGCGTCCGACGATCACGGGCAGTGTGGTGCGAGGGGGCCGAAGGCAGAATCTTGGGAGTGCAAGGCGGGACGCCGCTTACCAGCGGTTGCGGCCTCCGCCACGGCCGCCACGGTCGCCACGGTCTCTGCCACCGCCGCGCTCCACCTTGGGCCGGGCTTCATTCACGTTCAGCGTACGTCCTCCGAGCTGTGTGCCGTTGAGGGCAGCGATGGCTTTCTCCCCGTCCTCGGTGTTGGCCATCTCCACAAAACCGAAGCCACGCGAGCGTCCGGTCTCCCGGTCGGTCATGATGCTGACCCGGTCCACCTGCCCATATGCCTCGAATATGTGACGTAACTCGTCTTCGGAGGTGTTGAAGTCGAGGTTCCCCACGAAAATGTTCTTCAAGCGAATTGCCTCGGAGTGAGCTATCTGAGTGTGGCTGACTTCGGCGGGGAGGGGCTGGTTGGCCATCCTGGACAGCCGGAGTTGGCGAACAGTCAAATGCGGGGGAAAGTATAGCAGTTAGGCGGGGGGAAGCAAGTCTGTGGCACGCCCCTAACAGTCGTCCACCTTCCAGTAGCCTTCCTGCTGATAGCCGAACTGCAGCAGGCGGTTCTTGGGGTCGTGGCGCTTGCCGCAGGTGGGGCACTTCAGGTAGCGGCTCCAGGCGGTGCCTTCATGGTCATAGTTCTCCGGGACGGCGAAGGTGGTGCCGCAGCTGCAGGGGATGAGGAACAAGCGGAAAGCGTGGGGATCGGGGCTTGGCATATTTCTGCCACTTGCTGAGTATACGATGGCAGGCTTACAGGAGCGTGGCGGGGCGGTGCTTGAGACCGCGGCGAGGTGAAGGTGCGGCCGCACAGGTGCTTCAAAATCTGCTGACTCGCCACTGAAAAGGGCGAAACTCGGCGAGACGGCGGAAGTCGCGCTCGTTGGCGGTGATGACCGTGATACCCAACCGCCCTGCGCTCATCGCGATCAGGGCATCATTGGTCAGCCGTCCTTGACCGATCTCCTCGTAATCGTACTTGTCGGCGAGGCGGGCCAGCACCCTGCCGGTTTGGCTCCAGTCGCTGAGATTTGGCACCAGGATACGCTTCGCTCTGTCAAAGTCCCGCTCCAAACGCTCCACGACATGACGGTCCCGGTCACGCACACCAGCATAGAGTTCTTCCAGCACCACCGAACTCAGCCACAGAGGCGCGTCGGCGGCTAACCTTCTGAGCGTAACCGCCGCCTCATCACTGCGGCGCAGCGCGGAAATGTAGATGGAAGAGTCGAGAAGGGCGGGCTGCATCTAGACATCCAGCCTGCCATACACATCTCTGATCCTGATCCCGCTACTGACAAAGCGCTCAGTGGCCTCGAGGACCAGTCGGTTCTTCTCGTGCTCGGCAATCGCCAAGTCTAATGCGCGCTCGATGGCTTCCGTCTCCGTCTTGGCGCACAAAGCCTTTTGGGCCCGCTTGATCTTTACCGAATCCAGCTGGAAGTGTTTGTGAGAGCGGTATTTCGTGGTCGCCATTCCAGTATCCTGGCCGCCAACCGCTAATCTAGCACGAATGTACATAAATTGCAAATTCATGTACATCATGAGTCTTGCCGAGAAAATCTCTGGCGCGGAAGTGGGGAGCCAGCCGACAGAGTTCGGCTGGTGTCCCCTGCGCTACGAGTCCCCTTCCACCGTCACCATAGCGCTTTTCTTGCGCTTGTTGGCCTGCAGGATTTTCTTGCGCAGGCGCAGCGACTTGGGAGTGACCTCGACGAACTCGTCGTCGGCGATAAACTCGATGGCCTGCTCAAGATTCAGCTGGCGGAAGGGGATCAGGCGGATGGCCTCGTCGGCCGTGGAGGCGCGCATGTTGGTGAGCTTCTTCTCCCGCACCACGTTGACGTCGAGGTCGGTGTCTTTGGCGTTTTCGCCGATGATCATGCCTTCATAGACATCCACGCCCGGGCCGATGAACAACTCGCCACGTTCCTGCAAGCCCCAGAGGGCGTAGGAAGTGGAGACGCCGTCGCGGTCGGCCACCAGCGCCCCCGTGGGCCGGTGGGGGATTTCCCCTTGCCATTCGATATGGCCGTCGAAAAGCGAATTCATGACGATAGTGCCGCGCGTGTCGGTGAGCAGCTGGCTGCGCAGGCCGATCAACCCGCGGCTGGGGACGCGGAACTCAATGCGTACCCGGCCGTAGCCGTGGTTGTGCATGTTGACGACTTCGGCCTTGCGGGTGCCGAGCTGCTCCATCACCACGCCGACGAACTCTTCCGGGATGTCCACGGTGAGGTGCTCGACCGGTTCCATGAGCTTGCCGTCGATGCGCTTGGTCACGATCTCTGGCTTGCCGACCATGAGTTCGTAGCCTTCGCGGCGCATCATCTCGATCAGGATGGAGAGCTGAAGTTCGCCGCGGCCCATGACCTTGAAGGCGTCGGTGGTGCTGGTCTCTTCCACGCGCAGGGCGACGTTGGTCAACAACTCCTTGTCGAGCCGTTCGCGCAGGTTGCGTGAGGTGACATAGGTTCCATCCTTGCCGGCAAACGGTGAAGTGTTCACCGTGAACAGCATGGCGATGGTGGGTTCGTCGATCACGATGTGCGGCAAAGGAGCGGGATTCTCAGCGGCGGTGATGGTCTCACCAATGGTGATGCCCTCGACGCCGGCGACGGCAACGATGTCCCCGAGTTCGGTCTCGGTGATGTCGGTACGCTTCAGACCGGAGAAAGAAAACAGTTTCGTTATTTTAGTCTTCTGCAGGGAACCGTCGAGCTTGGCGATGCCGACTTCTTCCCCGGTGCGCAGGGTGCCGTTGAAAACACGGGCGATGGCCAGGCGTCCCAGGTAGTCGCTGTAATCGAGGTTGGCGACCAGAATTTGCAGTGGGCCGGAGGGATCCCCCTGGGGCTGGGGAATGGTGTTAAGAATCGCGTCGAACAGGGGTCTGAGATCTTCGCCTCCGCCCTTGATATCGGAAGAACCCGTGCCGGCCTTGGCGTTGGTGTACAGCACGGGGAAGTCGAGTTGATCCTCGTGAGCATCGAGATCGATGAAGAGATCGTAGATTTCGTTCAGCACTTCCTGGGGCCGGGCGTCGGCACGGTCGATCTTGTTGATTACGACGATGGGTGGCAGGTTGGCTTCCAGAGCCTTGCCAAGGACGTAGCGGGTCTGCGGCAGCGGGCCTTCGCTGGCATCCACCAGGAGCATGACACCGTCCACCATCTTTAACGCCCGCTCCACCTCGCCGCCGAAATCGCTGTGGCCGGGCGTGTCCACGATGTTGATCTTCACGTCACGATAGAAGATGGCGGTGTTCTTGGCCAGGATGGTGATGCCGCGCTCGCGCTCCAGTTCATTGGAGTCCATGACGCGTTCCACCACGGTCTCGTTGGCGCGGAAGGTGCCGCTCTGGCGCAGCATGGCGTCCACCAACGTGGTCTTGCCGTGGTCCACGTGGGCGATGATGGCGATATTGCGAATGCCGGAACTCAAATGGGATGCTTCCTTTCGGCGGACGGCGCTTCTATCACTTTACTATGCGGGGGCGGATTTACGCTTTGAGGTCAGGGAAGAGAGTCAAAAGCTTGGACCGCAGAGAGCGCAAGGCAAGGCCGCTGAGGCCGCGAAGAAACCCTAGCCCCGGACTATCACGCTTTCACGGCGGTCTGTACCGGGTGCTTGGACGGTTTGCCGGCCAGGCGTTTCTCCACTTCGCCCACGGCGCGCTGGGCTGCCTTGATGCCCCCACTGGTGGCGGACACCGGCCCTTCGGAGTCGGTGTTGGCGAAGAACACGCGATCCATAGGTTGGCGCGCCAGGGGCTGCACTTCGGTGAAGAGCTTGGGCGTAGACATGTACATCGGGTGACCGCGGCGGTAGATATGGACTTCGACGGGATCGACGTTCGACCTGGGAAACAGCTTCTGAAAATCGCGCAGCACATTCTGGGCGATCTTGCGCGCGCTGATCTCGGTCAGCAGATAGCCGCGGTCGTCCTCGCGCATGGGCGTGTAGCAGGTCAAGATGTTGTGCTTCTGCTGGTAGCCGGGTTGCTGGCGGACGACCCAGTCGGCGACGATGAAATCGGTGAAGGTGTTTCCTGGGCACCAGGTGTCGTAGCCCTTGTTGAATACCGGCTTGTCGAAGATGAGGTTAACGACCGGATAGGGAATGTAACGAATCTGGTGCATGGCCTCGCTCTGCTTGTCAGGCAGGCCTTCGAGGACGCGTCGGGTGATGAACTTGGGTGTGGCCATGATCACAGCCTTGGCGGAGACCGTGGTCAGTTGCGCATTTCGCATGTAGGTGACTTGGACCTCGTCCTTCTGGGGAACTACAGCGACGATGGTTGCGCCTGTCAGCAGGCGATCGGCGGCGCTCGCCTGCAGGGCCTCCGCTAACTTTTTGGTGATGGCGCCCAGCCCGCCGGGCCAGGTGCAACGGTCGTCGGAACGCTTGTCCCCGGCGATGTAATGCATTTCGTAGATGCCGATGGCGGCGGCAGTCTCGTCGCTGGTGGCGCCCCAGTTGGAAGGGCCATAGCCGTCCCACCACTGCTTGATCTCGTCAGGGTAGTTCTTCATGAAATCGGAAAAAGACACTGCGAACAATTCCTGCGCGCGTTTTTGTACGTCGATTGCCAGCATTTCCTTGCGAAACTTCTTGAAGCTCTCGCGCACGGAGGCGGAGTAAGGGAGCTTGTCGAGTCCTTCTCCCCAGGTGTCGGGAGTGAACTCTCCCTTGAGGATGGTCCCGTCCCAGTCGTTGACGGGCAGAGGGTTGAGACCGATCTGTTTGGCCAGGTCGAAGGCCGCGCTTTCGCTCTTATCGAGGAAGGCGGCGCCGGTCGCATAGGCTTGCCCGTCGTACTCCATCAAGTACGCATTGCCGCCCCAGTGCGGTTCCTTCTCCAGCAAGAGAAAGTCACGATTGCGCAGAAGGTAGGCGGACGTGAGCCCGCTGACGCCTCCACCGACAATGACGACATCGTGGTGCGCGGAAGCTGGTGGACGGGTGAAGACTTTGCCATCGCGTACCTGGTGGCAGATGCGGTTGTCTTCGCCATCCACCGCGGGCTTGTTGTCCGGCGGCGCGGCGGCCAGAGAAAGGTCCACCGGGCAGCCGGCGGCAATGGATCCCATTACGACGTACTTGATGAAGTCCCTGCGATTTGTGCTCATTCCTAGTCCCCTTGGGCCGGCGTTTCTACCAGTTCAGCGGCGATTTCGGTTTTGCCTTCGCCGGTACGAAGGCGATACCAGCTCACGATAGCGAGCAACGAAAAAACGAAGATGATAGCTGAGATCGCGTTGATCTCCGGGGTGATGCCGCGGCGCAGCCGGCCCCAGATTTCCAGCGGCAGCGTGTTGTCACGTCCGATCAGGAAGAAGCTGACGGCAATCTCGTCCATGGAGAGCGTGAAGATCAGCAGCGCTGCGCCGATGATGGACAGGCGCAAATTGGGGATGGTCACGCGCCAAAAGGTTTGCCAATAGTTGGCGCCGAGGTCGAGGGAGGCCTCTTCCTGGGCGCGGTCGAGTTTCTGCAAACCAGCGAAAACTTCGGTGGTGGCCACGGAGATCAGAGCGGTGCCGTGACCGAGAATGATCGTGGCCAGGCTGCGCTTCACGTCGGCCTCACGGAACAACATCAACAGAGAAAGCCCGGTGATGATGCCGGGCAGGATGAGCGGGAGCAGCACGAGGCGGCGAAACAGCGCCTTGCCGGGAAAACTAGCGCGGTCGAGCGCGAGGGCCGCGGGAATGCCAAATGCCAACGCGATGGCGACGGCAGCCAGAGCGACAAGCAGGCTGTTCAGGACTGAAGTCCAAATGGCGTCATCGGCGAAGAGCACGCGATACCAGTCCAGGGTCAGATTGCGCGGCGGAAATCCGCCCACCCCCTGGCCGTTGAAGGAATACACGATGAGCGTGACGATCGGCAGGTAGAGAAAGCCGAACACCGCCACCGCATGCCAGGGCAGCCAGCGCGATTGATGGACGGCGCGGGCGCTCATCGGAAGCTCCAGTTCTTCTCCAGATTTTCCGACAGGAATAGGAGACCGATGACCAAAACCAGCATGCAAAGCGAAATTGCCGCGCCGAGAGGCCAGTTGTATGCCGCGCCGAACAAGCTGACCACAATGTTGGAGATCATGATCCCGCTGGGACCGCCAAGGAGCAGTGGCGCGAGGAAGTCGCCGAGGCTGAGCACAAAGGCGAAGGTTGCCCCGGCGAGCACGCCGGGAATCGAGAGAGGGAAGATCACTCTCCAGAACGTTTGAAACGGCGAGGCGCCTAGGTCGTGCGAGGCCTCGACCAAATGGCGGGGAATGTGTTCGAGCGAGGCGTAGATAGGCAGAAAGGCGAACGGCGTGTAGATGTGGGTGAGCGTCAGCACGACCGCAAACGGGCTGTAGAGGAGGAACTCCAGCGGTTGGCTGGTCAGGTGGACGTATTGCAGCAGGGTGTTGAGCACACCGTCGCTGCCGAGAATGGTCTTCCAGGCATAGGCGCGGACCAGGTAGCTGACCCACAGCGGAATGATCACCAACTGGTACAGCAGATCTTTTCTTTTGCCGGCGTGGAAGGAGAGGTAATACGCGAGCGGGTATCCCAACAGTAGAGAGAAGATCATCACGCGGGCGGCGATCCACATGGAGCGGAACAAGGTCTGCAGGTAGACGTTGACGCGGAGCAGCTCGCGGTAGTTGTCGAGATTCCAGGAATGAACGATCTGCTGCGACGGCGAGACCGACCAAAAGCTGTAGCAGAAGAGCAAGGCGTAGGGGACGAGGAGAAACGCCGCCACCCACAGCAGGGGCGGCGCGGTGATGGCGGCGCGATAGGCGCGGGAGAACATCACTTCTCCTCCGGAGATTCGCGGACAGGCACGGCGTCGGCGGCCGAGAACTCCAGTTGCAGATCGCCCTGCCGTTCTTCCCGGCTTGCGGTCCGGACGGACAAAACCAGACCGTCGGCACACTCGACCCGCAGCAATTCGGTGGCGCCGTGGAAGGCCTGGTGGCGAACCTTGGCCTGAAAGCGGACCACGTCGTGGGCGGAAGCCGCGCTGGCCGGCCGTATGTTCTCGGGCCGCAGGGAGAACAGCGCCGGGCCGTCACGGAACCCGGTGCGCCACGACAGCGAGTGGCAATTCGCGACGCCGTCGCGGACTTCGGCGCGCAACAGATTCGTGTGGCCGATGAACTGCGCGGTATAGGCGGTTGCGGGACGACTGTAGATCTCGCGGGGCGATGCCACCTGTTCCAGTTCGCCCATGCGCAGCAGCGCGATGCGGTCCGACATCACCATGGCTTCTTCCTGGTCGTGTGTGACAAAGACGAAGGAGATGCCGACTTCGCGCTGCAGGGATTTCAGCTCGACCTGCATCTGGCGGCGGAGATTGGCGTCGAGCGCCGAGAGCGGTTCGTCGAGCAACAGCAGCCGGGGACGGTTTACCAGAGCACGCGCTAGGGCAATCCGTTGCTGCTGGCCACCGCTGATTTTGGCCGGCTTGGAACGGGCGTAAGCGGTCATCTTGACCATGGCCAGGGCCTGCTCGACGCGGGAGGCAATCTCCGGTTTCAGCAGTCCGGCGACGCGCAGCCCATAGCCGACATTGTCCTCGACCGTCAGGTGCGGGAAAAGCGCGTAGTGCTGAAAGACGGTGTTGACGCGCCGGCGATAGGGAGGCAAGAAATCCAGGCGCTCGCCTCCCATCCAGACCTCCCCCGAGCCGGCGTGCTCAAAGCCGGCGATGATGCGCAGCAGTGTGGTCTTGCCCGAGCCGCTCTCACCGAGGATGGTGAGAAACTCGCCTTCGGCGACCTGCAGAGAGATGTCGCGCAACACGGGGTTGCGGCCGAAGGATTTGGCGACGTTGCGGATGGTGAGCAGGGCTTCCGTGCCGGAGCCCGAGACGGGGGTGATCGCGGATTCGGCGGTGGTGGCCATGGGGCTCAGGCGCTCTTACGACGGCTCTCCAGCGCCGATGTTTTCGTGAAAACCAGTTCTCGGTTCACGGTTCTCCGTTCTCAGAGCAGACTACTGGGCAGCTTTCACTTCGTTCCAAATCTCGTTGTATTTGGCGCGGCGCGGGACGTTCTGCCAGAAGTAAAGACGCCTCTGATAGTTGTCCACGTCGTCCAGGTGAAGTCCTTTGACCTGCTCCGGAGTCATATACTGCGCGGATTGCGGGTTCGCCGGAGTGTAGCCCGTGACATCGGTGACTTTCTTCTGGGTCTGGGCTTCGACCATGTACTCCAGAAACTTGTAGGCCAGATCTTTGTTCTCGCTGCCGGAGGTGATCATAAGGTGGTCGATCCAGCCGGTTGTGTTCTCCTTCGGAATGGTCTCGCCGACAGGGAAGTCCGCTTTGCGCAGCTGATTGGTCATCAGCGGCCAGCCCATGGCGGCGACGATCTCGTGATTCTCAAATAAGTTGGTTAGCTCGCCCCCGGTGGACCACATCTTGCGAACGTTCGGCTTCAATTCCAGCAGCTTCTTCTTGACCGCTTCCAGTTGGTCGTCGGTGAGGTTGTAAAGCCGGGTTGGGTCGGGTTTGTCGAAACCCAGGACCTGAGCGGCCATGTAAACGGTGGAAAGGTCGTCCCAGACAGAAATCTTGCCGCGGTACTTTGGATCCCAAAATACGTTCCAGGTGTCCGGCGGCTGGGCGAACGCGGTGGTGTCGTAAATCAGCGGGTCGGGTCCCCACATGAAGGGCACGCCGTAGACCTTTCCCTGGGAGCGAACCAAGGGCAAGGAGGTGAGTTGCGGAGAAAGCTGGCCGTACGACGGAATCTTCGACAGATCGAGCGGTTCTGCCAGTCCAGCGGTAGCGATCATGGTGGCGACGTCACTCGAAGGCGAGATGACATCGTAGTTGCCGGCGCTGCCGCCGCGGAGCTTGGCGACCAGTTCGTCGCTCGAGCCCATGTAAGAAGCCGAGACTTTGCAGTGGTATTGCTCCTCAAAGCCGCGCACGAAGGAGGAGTCGGCGTAGCCCTCCCAGACCAAAAGGTTCAGCGTGGGCGTTTTCTTGCTGCAAGAACCGAACAGAAGAAGGGCAGCGACAGTCAGTGCGGTGAACGGGGCGCGACGGACGATCACTTGGCCTCCGTTGCAGTCGTGGTTGCCGGCCAACCCGGCGCCTGGTAGACGACTCTCCCTCCAACCATGGTCAGCATGACTTCCGTCTTGGCAATGTCGGTGGGCTCGATTTTGAACAGGTCCTGCGAGAGGACGATCAAGTCGGCGAGCTTGCCGGATTCGAGCGAGCCTTCGGTCCTTTCGCGATGCCCCGCGAAGGCGTCACCGAGAGTGTAAGCCTTGATCGTGTCCTGCAGGCTGATGCGCTCTTTTGGCACGAAGCCGCCAAGAGGCTCGCCCTCCGTGGTCTGGCGGGTGAGAGCGTTTTGCACACCGGGCCAGGGATTGAGGGTCACTACCGGCCAGTCGCTGCCGAACGCGAGGTGCCCGCCAGTTTTCTCGATGCTGTTCCATGCCCAGGCTCGCTGCACACGCTCCGGCCCTGCGTTACGGGCCCAGATCTTGAGGGTGTCGTCATCGGGATAGGCATGCAGAGGCTGGAAGCTGGCAATCACGCCGAGCTTGCCGAAGCGTGGGATGTCCTGCGCGGAGATGGTTTCGATGTGCTCGATACGCGGGCGCGCGTCGTGAGTGTGATTGGCCTCTGCAGCTTCCTGGTAGGCATCGAGCGCCAGGCGCACGGAGCGGTCACCGATGGCGTGGGTAAAAATCTGGAATCCGCGGCGATCGAGTTCAGCGACGGTCTGCCTGTATTTGGCCGGATCCCAGAACAGCTTCCCGCTGACCGAGGGATTATCGCTGTAAGGCGCGAGCATGGCGGCGGTATGCGACTCGATTACGCCGTCGAGGAAGAACTTGACGGCTCCGCCGGAAATCCACTCGTCATGGTATTGTTGGCGCGCCTTCTCGATCAGAGACAGGTTTTTCTCATTCAAGCCCGGCAGCGGATCCAGTTCGTAGGCGACTGCCACCCGGACCGAGAGTTCCCCCTTGCGTCTAAGCTCGTCGTACAAATCGAAGTTCTCAAAGTCGCTGGCGGCGATGCCGTCATTGCCGGCGCAGATCACCCGCACCAGTCCCACGCGGTTTGCCTCCAGCATTCCGGCCCGCAGCGCTTGCAGGCGCTCCTCTCGCGTGGGCGGCGGGATCACTTTTTGAAACACCAGGTCGGCATCCTCTTTAATGGTTCCGGTGGGCTCGCCCGTAACGGGGTCACGCACGAAGCTGCCGTTCGGCGGATCGGGCGATTTCTTGGTGACTCCGGCCAGTGCCAGGGCCTTGCTGTTGGCCCAGGCGGTGTGGCCGTCAAATGCGGTCAGATACACCGGCCGGTCGGGGACAACTTCGTCGAGATACTTTTTATCGGGAAGGCCGGTGGGGGCAAACGTGGGATAGGTCCATCCCCGGCCCAGGATCCATGGGCTGTCGGGATGTTTATCGGCAAACTCCTTGACCAGTTTCTGAATCTCGGGAATGGTCTTGGCATCCTCCAGGTGGACCCGCAGCAGGGTGACCGAGCCCTCGAGAAAATGGATGTGGGCGTCGGTGAATCCGGGCAGGACGAGGCGTCCCCCGGCGTCAATAACCTTGGTCGTCGGGCCCCGGTAGGCGGCGATGTCTTTCTCGCTGCCGACGGCGACGATCCTATCTCCGCCGACGGCCAACGCTTCCGCCCAGGGTTGTCGGGAATTGACGGTGTAGATCCTGGCATTCACCACCATCGTGTCGGCGGGCGATGGCTGCGCCCAGCCCGCGGGAACAAGCACGCTGAGAAGTAATAATGAGGTCCAGCAGACCAAGCGCACAACCAACTTTGCAGGTCTCGACAAGAATTGTTCTCCTTAACCGACTCCGCGGTCCACTAAAACGTCGGCGGAGTGTTGACCCAGAGCACCCAGGTCTCCGTGCGCCCCGGGTTCCTCCAGCGATGGGGTGTAGCGCTCTCAAAATAAAAGCTGTCGCCGGGTCTGAGACGATACTCTTCCCCATGCAGCGAGATATGCAACTCGCCCCGCAGCATGTACAGAAACTCCTCGCCTTCGTGAGTGTAGGAGTCGCCACTGCCGACGTGGGGAGCGATGCGGAACAGATGCGGCTCCATCACGGTATTGCCCCAAGCCAGTAATTCCATGCGGACGCCGGGCCCGGCCTCCAGCACCTTGCGGCGATCGGGAGGCACGAGGCGGCTATTGGATTCCGAGGGATCGAAAAAATCAAGGATATTGGTCTGGTAGAAACGCGCCAGCTTGCGCAGAGTGCCGACGGACGCGCTCATGTGGGAGCGCTCCAGGGCGCTGAGGAAACCTACAGAGATTCCAACCGCTCCCGCTACCTGGGCCAGAGAGAATCCACGCTTGACCCGCAACTGCCGGAGTCTGACTCCGATGGCGGCGGAGACGCCGTCGGTCGCGGGTCTGACCCGGCCCTCACGCTTCAGCGTCTGCACAATGGCGGGAGCATTCAGGCCTCTTACCCGGCGGAGGAAGCGGGCGCGCTTCAGCAGTTTTACGTCGCTGACGGAATAGAGGCGGTACTTGCTGGCAGATCGGCGGGGACGGGTGAGGCCCAGACTTTCCCAGGAGCGGATCGCCGAGGGAGAGACCCCCACCATGCGGGCCACGTCTCCGATCTTCAAGTAAGTTTTGGAGGCGCTTGGTTTCATCTCCGCAACTGAACTCCAGGCATGCTTTACGCGCCGGGATACGGCTATTTTTCGCTTGACACACTGCGGCGGGTTCTCTAACCTTGCGCGATTATAGCAAGGTTCACGTCGCACGCAAGCCGTCAGTCTTTCAAATTAGAAAAATTCCACCGCGTTCTCGGAGGTCTCCATGCCGTCGACGACAGCACGCTGGGCGACCCGCTGGCTGGTTGCCTTGGTTTGTCTCGCCAGTTCCACTCTCCTCTTCGCTCAAAGCACCGGCGGCAGAATTCTGGGCCGGGTTGCCGATCCCACGGGCGCGGTCCTGGCCGGGGTGAATGTCACTCTGATCAACGAGGCGACCGGGGTCAGCGCCAGCACCAAGACCAATGAGAGTGGAGACTACAGCTTCCCGCAGGTCGCGGTGGGAACCTACCGGCTGGAGTTTGACCTGACGGGCTTCAAGAAGAATGTGCAGCGGGGCGTGACCGTCGACCTGAACCAGGTCGTCACCCTGAACATGGTGATGCAAGTGGGCGAGGCAAAGGAAGTGGTGGAAGTGACCTCCGAGGCGCCGCTGGTGGATACCACCAGCACGCAGTTGGGCGCGGTGGTCAACGATCGCGCGGTGGCCCAACTCCCACTTGCCGCGCGCGACACCTATCAGTTGCTGCAACTGCAACCGGGGGTGCAGTCGCAAATCGGCTCCGACTTGTTCTACGGCAGCGATCGGGCGGGCGTGGTTTCGGTCAACGGCGGACGCGGACGCTCCAACAACTACAGCGTCAACGGTGGCGACGGCAACGACCAGTTCGCCAACCTGCCGCAGATCCAGCCCACCCCGGACAGCATTCAGGAATTTCGCATTCTGACCAACACCTTTGACGCCGAATACGGCCGCAACTCCGGCGCGGTGGTCAACGTGGTCACCAAGTCGGGCACCAACGACTATCACGGCGACGTGTACGAATTCTTCCGCAACAAAGTGCTCAACGCCAAAGGCTACTTCGACCTGGAGAATCCGGACTTTAAGCAAAACCAATTCGGAGGCACTTTCGGCGGGCCCATTAAGAAGGACCAGACCTTCTTCTTTGTGAGCTATGAAGGCAGCCGCTTGAGACGCGGCATATCGTCCGGCAGTGTGACGGTGCCTACGGACGCGGAACGGCTCGGTGACTTTTCGGGAGAAAGCATCTTCGCTGGCAGCGTCGACACCGATAGCGCGGCGGCTATCCTTAACGAGCGTCCGGGATGCCTCTCCGCCATTACTGCCCAGACCGCCGGTGCCATCACCAATGTCACCTCGGGAATGCTGTATGGGACTGATCCGGAGAGCGGAGCGCCCGGAATCTTCACCGACGTGGTCGGGGGACGAGACAACATCATCCCCACTGCGTGCATGGACCCGGTTGCCTCCGACCTGCTGCGCCTGGTGCCGCACGCCAATCGCGGGGCCGATACCTGGTCCGGGGTGCCGGTGAGCCGTGACCGCAACGACCAGTTCACGATCAAACTGGACCATCGCATCAATGACCGGCAAAACTTCAGCGCTTACTACTACTTCACCGACGGCAACCCCTTCGATGCGTTTGCCAAGTTCCAGGCAGGTGGCGCGACGGTTCCCGGATTCGGCGCAACCAGCAACACGCGCGTCCAGCAGATCAACCTCAGCCATACCTGGACGCTGAATCCCAGTTCGGTGAATGAGTTCCGCTTCACCTACTTCCGGGAGGGCCAAGGAACCTTCCTGCATCCCGAACACACCGATCTGGTGACCAACTCTTGCTCGGAAGCTGTCGCGCCCTTCTGCTTCACGGGACAGACCAACACTCCCAATGCCGTCGACGCCTTCATTCCCCCGGGGATCAATGCGGGAATTACCCCCGGCCTGGGGCCGAACCGCGAAGGGGTGCCTTTCGTCAGCATCTCCGGCGGCTTCGTTTTCGGCAACAACTACGAGGGCGAGATTCCGCAGGTGGGCAACACATTCCAGTTCAGCGACAATTTCACCAAGGTGATCGGCTCGCACACCGCAAAGTTTGGTGTCGACGTACGGCGGCAGCGCTTCGACCAGACGCTGTACTTTGATGTGAACGGCGAGTTCTTCATCTTCGGCGGCACGAACAACGACGTGATCGGGGACAATCTGTTCCCGAACTACCTTCTGGGATTTCCGGACCAATACATCCAGGGCGGCGCGCAGACCGAGAACGTGCGTAGCACCGCTCTGTATCTGTTTGCGCAGGACAGCTGGAAGATCAAGCCCAACCTGACGCTGAATTACGGATTGCGCTGGGAGTTAAACACGCCCATGGGCGATATCGGTCACCGCGTGCAGACATTTCGCCCGGGACAAAACACGCAGATCTATCCCTGCGTCATCAGTGATAAGGCAACCGCGGCTGTCCAGGGCGCCTTCGGAGTGGGATCTTCGTGCGATCCGGGAACGCCCGGCGCGGCAATCTTTCCCACCGGCCTGGTGGTCGCCGGCGACAAGGGAATCAACACCAGCTTGACACAGACCTACTACAAGTCCTTTGCCCCCAGAATTGGTCTGGCCTGGAGTCCGAACTGGGACAAGGGAGGTTTAAGCAAACTGACCGGGGGGCCGGGCAAGACCAGTATTCGCATGGGTTGGGGACTTTTCTACAATCCCATAGAACAGCTGGTGCTGGAGCAGTTCAGCGCCGAGCCTCCCTTCGGCGGCAGCCCACTCATCAACAGCACCCTGTTCAGCGCACCATTCTTCAGTCAAAATTTCAGCGAGGATGGAATTATCTATTCCAACCCCTTCAACGGGATATTGAACCCCACCCGGGGCCAAGCATTGGATTGGTCTCTGTTCCGTCCCATTCTGCTCTACGGGCAGTTCCAACCCGATCTGCGCACCCAATACACTGCGCAGTACAACCTGAACATTCAGCGCGAGCTGGCCAAGGACCTGGTGCTGCAGATTGGCTACGTTGGATCGCAGGGGCACCGTCTGCTGGCCACGCACGACTTGAATTTTGGCAATGCGCAGACTTGCCTCGATCTGCAGGCTATCGCCGATGCCAATCCGGGTGCGGGCACCGATTGCGCAGAGTTCGGAGCGGACTTTGCCTACACGGTCCCCGCCGATGTGACCATACCGGCTCAAGGCCTGCACTTGCCGTATGGCTCGACGAGGTTCATTCCAGGCGGCACGGTGGTGGCGAACGACATTACTCTAGTGGGTCTGCGGCCCTACTCATCCCCGAATTGCGAGCCAACCACCGGCGCCGGCTGCCCCCCGGATGGCATTCCGGTGTTCTCCAGCATTTTTGCCCAGGACACCATCGCCAAGTCGAACTACAACTCCCTGCAGATCATGGTGGAGAAGCGATTCTCCAAGGGCCTGCAACTTCAGGGTGCTTATACCTGGAGCAAGTCCTTTGATAACGCCTCGAGTTTTGAAGCGATTTTGAATCCGCTTGACCCCAACAAGAGCTATTCCCTATCGCAGTTCGATTCCCGGCATCGCTTCGTGCTGAACTACTACTGGGAGCCGCCCATTCCCAAGTATTCCGGGGCGGCAGGAAAGATCCTCAACGGCTGGGCACTTTCGGGCATCACCACCTTCCAGAGCGGATTCCCCATCCGCATCACGTCCCAGGACGACACCGAGCTGATGAACAGCTTCGACTTTGAGCTTCCCGGAGAGCCCGATCAGATTGCTCCCCTGCGGCGGCAAGATCCTCGGACCCACGGCGGCTACTACTTTGATCCCAGCATCTTCGTGTCGCCGGCGCTGGGCACCATCGGCAACGCAAAGCGTACCGTGTGCTGTGGCCCGGGCATCGATCAGTGGGATGTCTCAGTACAGAAGAACATCCCCCTGACAGAACGCAGCCACATGGAGTTTCGCGCCGATTTCTTCAACATCGCCAATCACACGATGTTCCTGAACCCCGACGGGAATACGACTGACGGGTCCGATTTCGGGCTGGTGAAGCGCGCGCGTGACCCACGCTTGATCCAATTTGCTTTAAAATTGTTCTTCTAGCCTGCAAAGCCCGGGCGGCACTCCCGCCCGGGCAAATCTAATAGCCGCTTCGCGGCTTGAGTCATCCTGGAGAACCTGATGTACCCCGCACTGCAAAAAGAGCTCGAGACCTTCGAGCGCCGCACGCCGAAGTCCGCCGAGGCGCACAAGAAGAACCTGAAACGCATCCCGCTGGGCGTGGCCAGCAACTACCGCGCCTACGACCCTTATCCGATCTTTGTGAAGGAAGCGCAAGGCTCGCATTTTCGCGATCTCGACGGCAACGACTACATTGATCACAACCTTTGCTTCGGCGCGCTGATGGCCGGGCATTGTCATCCTGCAGTAATGAAGGCAGTATCTGCGCGGCTGTCCACCGGCACCATGTTTGGCATGCCGCACGACATGGAGTGGCAGCTGGCAGAGGAAATCTGCAACCGTTTTCCGGTGGAGATGGTGCGCTTCGGCAACAGCGGGACAGAAGCTACCATGCACGCCTGCCGGCTGGCGCGGGCCGCGACCGGTCGCGACAAAATCCTGAAGTTCGAGGGTGGATACCACGGACTGCACGACACCGCGCTGGTTAGCGTGAAGCCCCACGGGCCGGAGTTTGGCGACATCAATAACCCGGTCTCCGTGCCGGGCGGGCTCGGCGTACCCAAGGCCAGCCTCGCCAACGTGCCGGTGGCGACTTTCAATGATCTGGGCACGATCGAGCGCCGGTTCAAAGAAAATCCCGGGCAGATTGCCGCCATCATTCTGGAGCCGATCATGATGAATGTCGGGCTCTGCCTGCCGCAGCCGGGATTTATCCAGGGGCTGCGCGACATCTGCACCCGCGAAGGCGCACTGCTGATCTTCGACGAAGTGAAGACCGGCGCCAAGCTGGGCTGGGGCGGAGCTTCGGAGTACTTCGGTGTGATTCCCGACATGATCTGCCTGGCGAAATCCATCGGCGGAGGTGTGCCGCTGGCGGCCTTCGGAACACACAAGTCGGTCATGGACCTGATCTCGCAGCACAAGGTCTTCCACGGCGGGACGTACAACACCAACCCGGTTTCCATGGCGGCGGGACTGGCGGTGTTCCGGGACGTGCTGACCCGCGAGAACTACGCTCACGTGGACAAACTCAGCAAGAAGCTGGTGGAGGGCTATCGCAAGACCATCGCCAAGGTCGGGCTGCAGGCCTACATCGCCAGCGCGGGCGCTAATGGCGCCCTGATGCTTTATCCCAAAGAAATCCGCAACTACCGCGACTGGCTGACGATTGACGTGGACCTGTGGCGGCATTACTGGTTCGGGATGGTGAATCGCGGAGTGATGGCGCAGCCCTACTGGCAGGATGAGCAGTGGACCATCTCCGTGCAACACACCGAAGCCGACATTGACAAGCACCTGGCGGCGTTCGCAGAGGTTGCCCCGGCGCTGGCCAAGGCGCAGCAGGAGCGGGAAGCGCCGGTGGTTGCGGCGCACTAGCATGTCATCCTGAGCGAAGCGAAGGATCCCTGCCCAACACTATGCTGGGGGTGGGGATTCCTTGCTTCGCCCGGAACGACAAGTCTACTAACACCACATGGACAACGGCCAACAGCAGCCCCACCTCAAGCGCGTCCTGGGACGCTGGGACCTGGTGCTGCTGTTTGTGGTGGCGGTGTTCAACCTGAACGTGGTGCCGTCGATCGCAGCCAACGGCGGCGTGACGGTGTGGCTGTGGATCATCGCTCTGGTGTTGTTCTTCTGGCCGCAGGGGATCGCTGTCATCGAGCTGGCCCACCGCTATCCGGGAGAAGGCGGCGTTTACTTGTGGGCCAAGGAAGTGTTCGGAGACTTCCACGGCTTCCTCTCCGGTTGGTGCTACTGGACTAACAACATGCTGTACGTGCCGACGGTGATGCTGTATTTCGTCGGGGTGTCGGTGTTCGCGCTCGGGCCGCGGCATGCAGACTTGGCCGACAGCAAGAATTTCGCCATGGTGGCCTCGGTGGCACTGCTTGCGTTCCTGACGATACTGAACATTGTCGGTCTTGGCGTAGGCAAGTGGTTGAACAACGTCGGCGGCATGGGAACCTTTGTGGCCGCGGCGGTGCTGATCGTTCTAGGGGCAACGGTCTGGGTCCGCTTTGGCACCACGGTAACTGCGGCCGAATTTCAGATCCCCGCAGATCCCAAGTTCGTGCTGAATTCTTTCGGTGTGATCTGCTTCGGGTTGGTGGGATTGGAACTGGCTTCGGTGATGGGCGATGAGATTCGCGATCCGCGGAAGACTTTGCCCGGCGCCGTGGCATGGGGCGGCATTATTTCGGGCGCGCTGTATATCGGTGCCACGCTGACGCTGCTGGTCGCGATCGGGAAGAACGACATCAGTGTACTGCAAGGCATTGTGCAGGGTGTAAGCCATATGGCGTCCGAGGTTGGCGTCGCATGGGTGGTTGCGCCGTTTGCCGTCATGCTCAGCATTTCGATTGCCGGCATCGGCTCGGCCTGGATGGGTGGCTCGGCGCGAATTCCCTTTGTCGCTGGCCTCGACTCTTACATGCCAGCGGCGATGGGGAAGGTGCATCCGAAATACGCAACACCACATGTGGCGCTGATCGTACAGGGTTTGGTTTCCCTGGTCTTGATCGTCCTGAACTTCACACTCTCGGGCGGCGTGCAGGAAGCGTTCCAGAAAATGCTGTCGGCTGCCGTCGTGCTCCAACTCATTCCGTTCCTCTATGTGTTTGGCGCCTTGCTGAAGTTTGCTTGGCGGGGCTCTCTCGAAGGCGGGCGCTACGGCCGGCGAACATTGGTCTTTGCCGGCGTTGCGGGTTTGGTGACTACGACCCTGGCGATCATCGTCGCGTTTTTCCCCGCCAAGCAGATCACTTCGCTTTGGAAGTATGAGGTCACGATGTTTGGCATCACGCTGGGGTTCATCGCCCTGGCCATGTTTTTCTTTTTCGTCTATGGCCGCATGAAAACGCCGCAGCCTGGCCAGGTTGAACACGTTGGCGCGGCAAGGTCCACGTAGGGACAGCCGCTTCGGCTGTCCGAAGCGAACCAGGAGGTATCTATGCCCGGTGGAGTGAAGGCGGACGTGAAGACCTACCAGATGTACATCAACGGCGAGTGGGTGGACAGCAAGTCGACCAAGACCTTCGCGGTGACCGACCCGGCGACGGAAGAAGTGATCGCGCAAGTTCCCGACGCCAACGCCGAAGATGTGAACCGGGCTGTGGCCGCGGCGCGCGCGGCCTTCGATGAAGGCCCATGGGCCTCGACGACCGCGCAGGAGCGGGGGCGCGTGCTCTTTCGCCTGGCCGACAAGATTCGCCAGAACGCGGCGAAGCTGGCGGAACTGGAGGCGCGCAACTGCGGCAAGCCGATCGTCGAGGCGGAGTACGACATCGCCGACGTTTCCACCTGCTTCGAATATTACGGCGGCCTCGCGACCAAGATCCTCGGACACGTCAACCCGGTTCCTGACAACGCGCTGAGTCTCTCGCTGAAGGAGCCGATCGGGGTTGCGGGCCAGATCATCCCCTGGAACTATCCCTTACTGATGGCCGCGTGGAAACTGGCCCCGGCGCTGGCAGCGGGCTGCACCTGTGTGCTGAAACCCGCCGAGCAGACGCCAATCACCGCGCTGGAGATGGCGCAGTGGCTGGCCGACGTGGGCCTGCCCCCGGGGGTAGTAAACGTCATCACCGGCTTTGGCGAAACCTGCGGCGCTCCCCTGGTGCAACACCCGGAGGTCAACAAGATCGCATTCACGGGCAGCGCCGCCGTGGGCAAGGTCATCGTCAAGATGGCCGCCGATACGGTGAAGCGTGTCACACTCGAACTGGGCGGCAAGTCGCCGAACATTTTCTTCGCGGACGCCGATTTTGAGGCGGCGATTGACGGCGCGCTGTTTGGCGTGTTCATCAATCAGGGAGAAGTCTGCTCCGCGGGCAGCCGCATCCTGGTGCAGAAGCCGATCTACAAGAAGTTTGTGGACGCGATGACCGCGAAGGCCAGGAACATCAAACTGGGCGCGCCACTCGATCGCGACACCAAGATGGGGCCGCTGGTGAGCAAGGAGCAGTACGACCGGGTGCGGTCTTATCAGGACTTGGGCAAGAAGGAAGCCAAGGTGGCGATCGGCGGCGGGCGGGCGGAAAAGTTTACCAAGGGCTACTATGTCGAGCCGACGATCTTCTACGATGTGGACAACAGCGCCCGCATCGCCCGCGAAGAAATCTTCGGCCCGGTCGCCGCGGTCATCCCGTTCGAGGATGAAAAAGACGCGGTGAAGATTGCCAACGATTCGCCTTACGGCTTGGCGGCGGCTGTCTGGACGCGTGACATTTTCAAAGCCTTCCGCGCGGTGAAGGCCTTGCGTGCGGGCATCGTCTGGGTGAACCACATGCAGCCCACCTACGTTGAGGCGCCCTGGGGGGGCTACAAGCAATCCGGCTTTGGACGGGAGCTGGGGCCGTGGGGGATTGAGGAATATCTCGAAACGAAGCAAGTGCACATCAACCTTAATGAAGCCCCGATTGGCTGGTACTGAGAACCGGGAACTGAGAACCGGGAACTGATTTTCGACCAAAGAGAGCTTTCCGATGGCAACTATTCATCTGCGCACGAATATTCCGGGCCCGCGCTCGCAGGAGTTGATGCAGCGACGCAACGCCGCTGTTGTGCAGGGCGCGTTCCACGCCACGCCGGTGTTCGTCGCCAAGGCCGAAGGCGTGGTGGTCGAAGACGTAGACGGCAATCGGTTGATTGATTTTGCCGGCGGCATCGGCTGCGTGAACACGGGGCATCGTGCACCCGATGTAGTCGCGGCGGTGCGCAGGCAACTGGACCGCTTCCTGCACACCAGCTTCAACGTGCTGCCCTACGAGAGCTACGTGCATCTGGCCGAACGGCTGAATATGATCACGCCCGGGCGCTTTGCCAAGAAGACGCTGCTGGTGAACTCCGGGGCGGAGGCAGTCGAGAACGCGATCAAGATTGCGCGTGCGTACACAAGACGCCCGGCAATCCTGTGCTTTGAAGATGCATTCCACGGGCGCACCTACATGGCGATGGCGGTGACCAGCAAGACGCATCCTTACAAGGCAGGATTCGAGCCGTTTCCCGGCGACGTGTATCGCGTGCCGTTCGGCTATTGCTTCCGCTGCTCCTACAGTTTGACCTATCCGCAGTGCGAGATGCACTGCGCCCGCCACATCGAGGACGCGTTCAAGCGGGTAGTGGCAGCAGAGTCTGTGGCCGCGGTCATCGTCGAGCCGATCATGGGCGAGGGCGGATTTATTACTCCGCCGGCGGAGTTCTTCACCATCCTGGCCGAGATCTGTCACAAGCACCGCATCGTTGTGATCGCCGACGAGGTGCAGACGGGGTTTGGGCGCACCGGCTCCATGTTTGCCTGCGACCGCTTCGCCCTCACGCCGGACATTATCGTGACGGCGAAGTCGCTGAGCGGAGGCTTGCCGCTGGCGGCGGTGACGGGGCGCGCGGAGATCATGGACACTCCCGGAGTGGGCGCGCTGGGCGGGACGTTTGGCGGGAACCCCGCGGCGTGCGAGGCGGCGCTGGCGGTGATTGACATCATTCAGCGCGACAACCTGGCGGCCCGGGCCAACGAGCTGGGCGATCGCTTCCGCGAACGGGCGGAGCGGTGGCAGAGTCGCTGGGAGTTGATCGGCGAAGTGCGCGGCTTGGGCGCCATGCAGGCGCTGGAACTGGTGCGCTCGCGGGACGCGCGGCAGCCTGCGGACGAGGAAACCAAGCAAGTCGCGCAGTATTGCTACGAGCACGGGCTGGTGACTATTACCGCGGGATCGTACGGCAACGTAATTCGTCTGCTGGTGCCGTTAGTAATTACCAACGCCCAAATGGACGAGGCATTGGACGTGCTGGAAGCGGCACTGGCGCACGTCGCGGAGAAGAAGGGCGTCCTGGCGGCTCAGCCGGCCTGATTCCCTTCGTGCGCTTTCGTGTCCTTTGTGGTGAAAGAAAAACCATGAACCACAGAGGACACAAAGGACACGGAGGAATCCTGTTGCCAACGGAAGGTATTACCTACATGAGTGTTGCAGCTGCAACCTTGACGAAGCTCACGCACTACATCGATGGCCGGTGGACGGACTCGACTGCCACTTCCTGGCAAGACGTGGTCAATCCCGCCACCGGTGAGGTTCTGGCGCGGGTGCCGCTGGCGGAGGCTGCCGAGGTCGGGCGTGCCGTCGAAGCGGCTGCTGCTGCTTATCCCGAATGGCGGCGCACTCCTCCGGAAGACCGCATCCAGCCGCTGTTCAAGCTGAAGCAGCTTCTCGAAGATCACATCGACGAACTCGCGCGCACCATCACCATGGAAAACGGCAAGACTTTCGCCGAAGCGAAGGCCGAACTGCGCCGCGCGATCGAAAACGTCGAAGTCGCCTGTGGCATTCCCACCATGATGCAGGGCTACAACCTGGAAGACGTTGCCCGTGGCATTGACGAGACCATGATCCGGCAGCCGCTGGGCGTGGTGGCAGCGGTCACCCCGTTCAATTTTCCCGGGATGATTCCGTTCTGGTTTCTTCCTTACGCGATTGCTTGCGGGAACAGCTTCATCCTGAAGCCCTCCGAGCGTGTGCCGCTGACCATGCACCGGGCGTTTGAGTTGCTCGACCAATGTGGGTTGCCCAAAGGCGTGGTGAACCTGGTAAACGGCGGCAAGGCCGCGGTTGACGCCCTGCTTGATCATCCCAAGGTGCGGGCGATCAGCTTTGTGGGGTCAACCCCAGTTGCCAAGTACGTCTATGCGCGGGCCGGAGCCAATGGCAAGCGGGCGCAGTGCCAGGGGGGCGCGAAGAACCACGTCATCGTTCTGCCCGATGCCGACATGCAGATGGCCACGCAGATTATCTCTGACAGCGCCTTCGGCTGCGCCGGGCAGCGCTGCCTGGCAGTCTCGGTGGCGGTCACCGTCGGCGAGGCGCAGAAGGTGTTTCGCGATTCCATTACCGAGGCTGCTTCCAAGCTGAAAGTGGGAAACGGCCTGGATGACGGTGTACAGATGGGGCCGGTGGTCACGCCGCAGAGCAAATCGCGGATCGAGTCGTTGATTGGCGTTGGGGAGAAGCAGGGGGCCAAGGTGCTGCTTGACGGGCGGGGCGCGCGGATTCCGAAGTACGAGGCGGGCAACTTCGTGAAGCCGACCGTGCTGGATGGGGTGGCGGCTACCAGCGAACTGGCCGACACGGAGATCTTTGGTCCGGTGCTGAGCCTGGTGCATGCCGAGGATATGGACGAAGCGATGGCGTTTCTCGAGCGCAGCGCGTATGGGAACCAGGCGTCGCTGTTCACTTCGAGCGGTTCGGCGGCGAGGAGGTTTCGTTACGAGGCACCAGCTGGGAACATCGGAATCAACATCGGCGTGGCCGCCCCCATGGCGTATTTTCCGTTCAGTGGCTGGAAGGACAGCTTCTTCGGCATCATGCACGGCCAGGGGCGCGACGCGGTGGAGTTCTACACTGAGAAGAAAGTCGTGATCGAGCGCTGGGCGAGGGAGCATTCGCGGAAGTTCTGACGGGTGTCTCGGGGAGGATGCCTTGGCGCACCTCTCCTGGCGTGGCTGCGTAGGGATCCTTCGACTCCGCCTGAAGTCCGCTGCGCGGGACTCCAGGCTCCGCTCCATTGGGAGGGATATTCATGGCGGACACGGTTCAGAAATACAAAGACTACGTGATGACCGGCTTCATGAAGTCGGTGGTCCCGGTCGTTATTGACCATGCCAGCGGCGTGACCGTCACCGACATCAACGGCCAGGAATATCTTGACTGCTTCGCTGGCATTTCGGTGGTCAATGCCGGCCACGGCAATCCACAGGTCATCGCCGCGGCCAAGGCGCAGATGGACAAGCTGGTCCACTGCTCGTCTTACATCTACCACGTGCAGCCGGTGGCAGACCTGGCGGAAAAACTCGCTCATATCGCCCCTCGGGGCCTGACCAAGACTTTCTTCGGCAACGGCGGCGCGGAGGCCATCGAGGGCGCGCTCAAGCTGGCGCGGCTCTATACCGGCAAGCACGAGTTCATCGCGCTGCACGCCAGTTTTCATGGACGGTCCTGGGGCGCGCTCAGCGTCACCGGCAACATGGGACGCAAGAAGCGCGGCGGCCCATATGCTCCCGGGGTCACGTTTGCTCCGGCTCCTTACGCTTTCCGCTCGCAATGGCGCAGCGATCCGGAAGAGTGCGGGCGGCAGTGTGCCCGGGCCATTGAAGACGTCATCCGCTTCACGACCTCCGGCGATGTGGCGGCGTTCATCGCCGAACCAGTGATGGGCGAAGGCGGCATCATCGTGCCGCCGCCGAACTACTTCAAAGAGGTGAAGAAGGTCCTCGACCAGCATGGGATTCTCTTCATCGCTGACGAAGTGCAGTCGGGCTTTGGCCGCTGCGGCAAGATGTTCGCCATCGAGTATTACGGAGTGGAGCCTGACATCCTGGTCACGGCGAAGGGCATTGCCGATGGCTTCCCGTTGAGCGCGTTTACCACCCGGCCGGAGATCGCGGCGGCTTTCAAACCCGGCGACCATCTCTCCACATTTGGTGGCAATCCCATCTCCTGTGCGGCGGCGCTGGCCAATATCGAGTTCATGCAGAAAGAGAATCTTCCCGCGTACGCGGCCGAGACCGGCAACTACGCCATGGCCAAGCTACGCGAACTGCAGAAGCAGAACCCGCTCATCGGGGAGGTTCGCGGCGCCGGCCTGATGATTGGTGTCGAATTAGTGAAAGATGAGAAGTTGACACCCGCCACCTCGGAGGCGGAGGCGATTCGCGACGCCTTGCTTCGCCAGGGCGTGCTGGTGGGGGTGGGAGGGGTTTATGGCAACGTGATCCGCTTCCAGCCGCCCCTGATCATCACCCGTGCCCAGATCGATCGGGCGGTCGGCGCCTTTGCAAACGCATTGCAGGAAGTCACCCAGCCGGCGCACGCCTAGCAAGCGCCAAGTACCGGGTACCGAGTAGACCCTTCTTGGGAGTGTTTCTTCCCAAACCCGCCACGGAATCGGTGGGTACGGATGTACCCTCGCGGCAATTACCTAAGTGAATACGTACTGCCCGACAGTAACGAGGACCGGCCCGCGACTCACCTTAAAATTACTTAATGTTGAAATTGCGGCTCCTCGGCCTTCAGCGAGGCTCTATATCCATCGCCATGCGTCACCTGCAGGTGATGGTGTTCGTGGCGTGTTGCCTGGCAGCGGCCGCGGCCCAGCCGTCGCGCCAGCTTCCGCAGCAGCACGTTGGACGGGTCCTGGATTGGACCTCCCACCACATCGTCGTCAGCGGCGGACTGGAAGCGGAGAACCTGCGAGCCGCTCAGGCGGAGCCACGCATTCTCTTTCAGCTCGCGGATCGCAACCTGGTCAACCTCCGCCGGGACGACCCGGGCGATGGGCCGGCAGAGCCTTTGGGGCCGCTTACTCGCAAGCGGATCGACGGAGGTGGCGGCACCGATCGAAAGAACATCAAGATTGATTGGAGTGTGAACCTGGGCAACGGCAACGTGGCGGCCAACATGTTTCCCGCCAAGTTCAGCTTCAACGTGAACGGCGATCCGGATTGCACAGGGGACTTCGTCGTGTTTCCCTTGAACGTCGCGGGAGCCAACAACGGCCAGGCCAATCTGGTGGGGATTAACCGGCTATACAGCGGCAACCCGTCGGGTTTGTGTGGCACGAACCCAAACGTGAATTGGGCATACAACGGGACGACGGTAGCGGGTGGTGCGGTGTTAACGGCGGCCGTGATTTCGCTGGACGGCAAGAAAATCGCGTACGTGGAAAGCGCGGCCAACTCGGCGCGGTTTCATGTGCTGACCTGGGTCGCAGGGCAGGGGACAGTGAACCGGGCTAGGACCCTTATTGTACCCCCGAACTGCACGGCCGCCAGCAATTGCTTAAAGACGGTAGCTTTCTCCACTACGGCCACGGCGAGCCTGGCGTCGCCCTGGGTGGACTATGCTACCGACAAGGCGTTCGTGGCCAGTGATGATGGCAAGATCTACCGCATCAGTTGCGTATTCAGCTGCGCGCTGAACAGCAATCCCACCGTGGATTGGACTTTCACCCTTCCGGTCGCGGGCACCGGTGGCGCTCAGCCCAAGCCGAACGGTCCGGTTTATAACAGCCCGAACGGAAGGTTGTTTGTGGCGGACCAACTGGGCGAGGTCTGGGTGATCAATGCGTCTGGATCGACTCCCAGCCTTTTTGCCGGCCCGATCATGATCGGCGGGGGCGGTTGCACGACCACAAACCCGCCGGGACGCACCGGCACCCCGAGTCCGTGCACCGCCAGCGGCGGGGCCTTCGGAATACCCGATTCGGTGATCCTGGATGCCAGCGGCGCCAGCCAGAAAATCTTTGTGTTTTCCGGCAATGACGGGACCCCGGGCGCCAGCGCGGTGGTGGCGCAGATGAACCAGGACCTCACCGGCCTGGTACGAGTCCATGTGGGGCGAGGCAGTGTGGGCCTGGGTAGCGGCGTTGATCTGCACAGCGGAACGTTCGACAACAACTACTGGGGCGACGACCCCAGCACGGGTGAGCTGTTCTTATGTGGCACCGGGCCGGGGGATGCAACCCCGTACCATTACTGGATCGGATTTACTTCGTATCCAGTGATGAATTCCACCCCGACCAACCTGCTGCAGCGCGTCAATGCACCCGGTGTGGCCTGCACTCCCTACAACGAGTTCTACAATCCGAACCTTAATCTGGGAGGGCAAGCGGGGCATCACGACCTGCTGATCAGCGGGCTGGTGGATCCGGTCAATGGGTACATCATCACCAATGACATCAGCGGCGGCTCAGTCACCGCTGCGCTTAATTTCGTGAATTACCGGGGCGGCATCAGCGGCGTGATCATCGATAACAACAGCACTGCGGCGCAGGCCTCCAGCGTGTATTTCAGCACGCTCACCACGGTGACTGTGGGCACCTGCAACAACGCCCGCTGCGCGGTCAAGCTGACCCAGGCGGCGTTGCAGTAGGGTTCGCCTCCGGCGCCTATAGCCCTCCATTCATTCAAAATCCCTCGGCATTAGCGTTGAGGCGCTGACCCCAAAGGCCGAGTTCAACAGCCCGGCTGCAGTGCTACGGCGCATTGAGCCGGTTGTATTTCCTCAGCACCTCGCGCAGGCGATCGTGGGGGAGCGCGATCACCGTGCGATTGTTGACTCCGGTCATGGTTTCGGCGGCGATCATGGCATTCACCACAGCCTCTTCGGTGGCTTGCACCGTGGCCAGAAAGATCGGGTCGAGATCGTCGTTCGGCAACATGGTGATAAGGTGCGGGCCTTTGGAGACGGCTGCCCCGGGGTTGGCGGTGGAAAAGGCAATGAAAATGTCACCTGAGCCATCGGAGGAATAGCTGCCGACGCGTCCCAATGCCAGAGCCACGTGCTTGGCAACGCGCTTGAGCTGTGTGGGAATCAGCGGGGCGTCGGTGGCGACGACCACGATGATAGAGCCAACGTCCTGGTTCCAAACTGTGTGCTCAGGGATCTCCTTGCCGACCGGAACCCCGGCAATGCGCAGCTGGTTGCGCTGTCCGTAATTACACTGCACCAGCACGCCAAGGGTGTAGCCACCCTGTTTGGAATCGAGCACGCGGGAGGCAGTGCCAATCCCACCCTTGAATTCGTTGCAGATCATGCCAGTGCCGCCACCCACATTGCCTTCTTCGACGGGGCCGCCGTGCGCACTGTCGAGCGCATGCATGGCATCCTCCGGCTTGACGTGAAAACCGTTGATGTCGTTCAAGTAGCCATCCCAGGTTTCAGCCACCACCGGCAGCGACCACCAGTAGCCTTCGGGATCGGGTGCGCCGTGCTTCACCTTCCAGGCGATGACCGCGTCACGCACCACGCCGACGCTGTGGGTGTTGGTGATCATAACCGGGCCATCCAGGAAGCCGGATTCGTCCACCCAAGTGGTGCCCGTCATTTCGCCGTTGCCGTTGAGGGTGAACCATCCGGCGAAAACGGCGTCGTTCGAGTTCTTGCCGCGGGGCAGGATGGCGGTGACCCCGGTGCGCACCGGTCCAACCCCGACCTTAAGCGGGCCTTCTCCTGAAATCAGGGTGGTGTGGCCGACCTCGACGCCCTTGACGTCGGTGATGGCGTTGAAAGGACCAGGGGTACCGTCGAACGGGACGCCGAGGTCGCGGGCGCGAGGCTTGGTCTGGGCAACAGACAAAATCGAACAAAGGACCACCGCAGAGATCAACGCGGTGCAGCGGGATTTCAGCATCAGCAGCCTCCGAGGTGAATCCGCGGGGCATCAACCCGCGGGCTTGAGCCCTCTTTTATAATTCCTCCGAGCGGAGACTGGGAATGGAAAACTGGAAGCGGGCGGTGCTGGGGGTTTCGCTGGGAGCGAGTGCGGTGCTGTTGCTGAAGCGCAAGTGGCCTGCGGGCATCATTCTCGCTGGTGTGGGGTTGGCCACGCTGGCATCGGAGTATCCGGAGGAGTTTGCCCGGTTCCGGGAGAGCTTGCCGGACTACGTGGAGCGCGGCACCCGATTTGTGGAAGTCGCGTCACGCGCGGGGGAGCGTCTGGCGAAATTCGCGCAGGAGCGTGGACGCGCGGCGCTGGACGAAATGGGCTCCTGGTAATGCACGGCGCAGACTGACAAGCAAGAGATCGCGGGTAGGGGTGGCCGCGCCACGCGCGCGGTTACTCGATACCCAGCTGTTTTCTGGCGTCGGCGCTGAGGCGCTCGGGGGTCCAGGGTGGGTTCCAGACCACGTTGACGGTCGCATTACGGACGCCGGGCAGCTGTTCGACTCTCGCCTTGACCTGTTCTCCAATCATGACGTGCGCCGGGCAGCCCTGCGCAGTCAAGGTCATCTCAATGGTGACATCTTGGTCGCCGTCTGCTGCGGCTTGAAAGTGGACGCCGTAGATCAACCCCAGATCCACGATGTTCACGGGGATCTCCGGGTCATAACACTGCTTCAGGGCGCTTAGGACTTCTTCCTCCGTGACGGTTGGCATGGTTCTTTTCCTCCCGATCCGTGCAGTCGGTCGAGCGGCCCCCTCATCCCACTGTTAAGTCTACCTCACGGGCTGGAGGAAAGGTGCACGGAACTCAGGCGTGAACGCAATGTTCCAAGCGCCGGCCTTCTGCTAAGGTTAGGCGGATGCAGATCAACCCCGGAGTAAAGCAGAAGATTCAATTCGTGCTGGCGCTGGCCATTGGGATTGCCGGCGTGCGGGCGGCATACATCGTTTACGAGCGCCGCGTCAGCAAAATCGAACAGGTCAAGAACCAGCCGCCACCCCTCAACCCGGACTATTACGTTATTCCCAAAAAGCTCTACCCCTATGACCTGAAATCGGCGCGGCAACTGACGCAGCAGCCGGTGTGGGTGAAGGAGGGCTACCGCTACACCTATTATCGTTACGACCCGGCGCGCCATCACGTTGACTTTGCCCACGAGGCCGGGCTGCTCCTGCCGATCGAGAAACTGGAGATCAAGGATGTGATCACCGACGTGGCGCCGGGCGCTCCAGGGCTGCGCCAGGTCATGGCCGTTTTCGTCAAAGACGGGAATACCTATGCCTTCCCGATCGGCTCGGCGCAAGGGACGGATTACCGGATTTACTCCGACGAAATGCTCTACATCCAGGACCCGCACGACCTCTACAAGCATTGGCCGGCGGATGTGTGGGAGGCGATCGGGAAACACGAAGTGAAGCCGGGGATGAACGAACTGCAGGCGGACTTTGCCATTGGCATGGGGATTCCGGATAGGTCGAGCGATCCGGCCGTGAAAACGGTGAATTATCCCAATGGAGGAAAGCCGCTCAGTATCACATACCACGATGGGAGGGCGGCCGAGATCAACCCGGGACACTAGGCACGAGGGGACGGGCGAGGACGCCGTCCACGGGATAGATCAGGTCACTTCACCACGGGCGAAGTCTGGGTTGCGGCTTTCTCCTCGTCGGCGTGGATTATCCCATCCTCGTCGGCATAGAAAGAGCGATGCTCGGCGTCGAGCTGCTTGGGCGTCAAGGTGAGATCAAAACCGTCCTTGTGGGAGCGGAAACCGACGGTGTATTCGCCGCGCTCGGTATTCACCATCCTGCGGGTGAAGGAACCGGTGTGGACCAGGTCGGCCAGGGTAGGGGCGTAGTGATCGTGCTTTTTCTTGTACTCGCGCTGGGCCCGCAGCACGGTGCGCATGTAGCCCAGGGCAGCGGCTTCGGACTCGGAGCGGGCCGGGTCTCCGGGAAACTTTGGCTGGTAAGCCGTTTGGGCGGGGACAAGGCATGCGCCCGCGAGCAGGAACGCCACCACTGGGATGACTAAGCTTGTGTGTATTTTCATGAGTTTGCTGTCCCCTTGACGTTAGATGCTTCCCATGTTACCGCGGTAATTCCCATTCGTTACCAACTCTTTGCAACCTCAGGGATTGCAGCTATGCTAGCCGCAGGTTCACCCATAGGAAAGCTATGAAATCAGGAACTGCACCGGCAAGAAAGCCAGTCATCCGCATAGCAGTGGTGGAAAGCGATCCCCTGCGCTTCGTGGGATTTCGAGCGTTGTTCGACTCGGAATCCGATTTCGAACTGATCTCCGCCTCACTACCCGATATCGGCGTGCAACAGGGCATTGATCTGATCCTGTTGGGCAACCGCAGCGGCCAGAACCTGTTCGATGTGATGGCCAGTCTGAAGGCGACCCGGCCCGATCTCCGCATCATCGTGACCGGTTCGGGCATGGACGAAGAAACCATTTTGAAAGCCATTGCTTCGGGCGCCAAAGGTTATGTAGACGAGGCCGCCTCACCGGCCGAGTTTGTGCAGGCCATCCGGGTGGTAAACCAGGGTTCGGTCTGGGCCCCGCGCCGGGTGCTTTCCATGTTCATCGAGCGGGTGAGCTCCGCGCCGGGCCGCATCTTCCCCGCCGGCCGCGTGACCTTTACCGATCGCGAGAAGGAAGTGCTGGAGATGCTGGTGGCCGGGCGCTCCAACAAGGAAATTGGCGCTGCCCTCGGCATCGAAGAGCGCACGGTGAAAGCGCACGTGGCCAAGTTGATGCGCAAGGTGGGAGTGCAGAACCGCATCGCCCTCTCGGTGCACGCCATCACTCACTCGCTGGTCACGGCGAAGTAGGCGGCATCCTCAAGGGCCAACGCCCAGCATTTGGGGGCCGTCGAAAACGACATGGCTGGAGCCGGGGCCTCCCGCAAGAGCCGTCTAGTTACCTTAGTACAATGACCTGGGTAATCTTGTCCCTTTCCCACCCCTACCGCATACTGCGCTCACCTACCACAGAACCTGGGAGACGGGGTTGGGAGTGGAGACTTTAGGGTCGCTGCCGCCAACCCCGAATTTTTGTCCTCTACAAGCCCGGGTTGTGAACCCTCAAGAACGACCGCCGGCGAACAACTCTTTTTTCCTCAGGAGAATCCTTTAGAATCAGGAGCATTCAAATTCCAGGGCATGATCTGATTTTCAGGAAAGCAGAGGAGAAATGAGAAGACTTCTGATTCTGGGGATGGTGGTCTGTCTGGCGATGGCGGCATGCGCCGCGGACGAGAACGAAAGCAAGGCGGAAGACCGGGTCAAGGCGGCAGCGACCGTGCTGGATGAGATCCAGAGCGCGCCCGACCAGGGCATTCCCGAAGACGTGCTGGCGTCAGCCGAGTGTGTGGCAGTGGTGCCCACCATGCTGAATGGCGGCTTCATCGTGGGCGCCCGCTATGGACGCGGCGTGGCCAGCTGCCGGACTCCGAAAGGGTGGAGCGCGCCGGCGTTCTTTGTGGTCACGGGCGGCAGCTTCGGCCTGCAGATCGGTGGCCAGGCGGTCGACCTGGTGATGCTCATCATGAACAACGAGGGCATGAAGAACCTGCTCTCCAGCAAGTTCAAATTGGGCGCCGATGCCAGCGTGGCGGCGGGGCCGGTCGGCCGGCATGCATCCGCCAACACCGACTGGAAGCTGCGCGCCCAGGTGCTGAGCTATTCCCGCTCCCGTGGCGTTTTTGCGGGACTGGAGCTGAATGGGGCGGTGGTCAAGCAGGACAAGAGCAGCACCCGGGAGTTTTACGGGCGCATGGTGCCGTTTAAGACTTCGCTGACCGGCGCTGTGGACGCTCCGGCCAATGCCTATCCGTTCCTGAGTACCTTAGCCAAGTGGGCCAAGTCCGCGGCCAGCAAGTAGTCGGGTGGCATGAGGCAATGGGCAGCGCCGATGCCGTCATCGCACACTCCTACAGGGGCTCGCATCGGGGCAAGCCTTCAGGCGTGTCCTGAAGCGCACGGGGGATTCGCGCCTTCAGGCGGCAGCTTTTGATGGGCCCGGCTTCTCCGCGTAAGGCCTGAGATGCTACCCTCGCAACTTCGTCTATGCGCCAGCGACTCGAGTATGCGCCGGTCTGGCTGATCATCAAAGTGGTGGGCGCGCTGCCGCGGCCGCTGGCCCGGGCCGCAGGCATTTCCCTGGCCTGGATCGTCTACCTCCTGCATGCGCGCCTGCGCCGCGTCGGCATGCGCAACCTGGGCATGGCGTTGCCCCAGAAGTCCCGGCGCGAACACCGGCGAATCCTGCGCGGCGTGTTTACCTCGCTGGGGCGTCAGTTGGCCGAGGTATGCCTGTTTCCCAAGTACACCCGCGAGAACGTGGGCAGGGTCGTGGTGTACGACGGCTTCGAGAACTTTGAACGGGCCTTCGCCGGTGGTAAAGGCGTGCTTTTCCTGACGGCGCACTTTGGCGGCTGGGAACTGTCTTCGTTTGTGCACTCGCTGCATGGGCATCCGTTGCACATCGTGATGCGGGCCCTGGACAATCCATATCTCGACCGGCTCATGCGCCACTACCGCACGATGCACGGCAACTCTACGGTGGACAAGGACAACTTTGTCCGTGGGTTGCTGTCAGCCATGAAGGCGGGTGAAGTGGTGGGGATCCTCATGGACACCAACATGACGCCGCCGCAGGGGGTATTCGTGGATTTCTTTGGCATTCCCGCATGCACCGCGAGCGGCCTGGCCAGGATCGCGCTGCGCACCGAGGCCGCCGTCGTGCCCACGTTCACCATCTGGGACCCTGTGCTGCGCAAATACCGGCTGCGCTTTGATCCGGCCGTCAAACTGTTGAGGACGGCCAACACCGAAGAGGATGTGGTGGCGAACACGGCGATGTTTACCAGAATCATTGAGGACTATGTCCGGCGCTATCCTGACCAGTGGCTATGGGTGCACCGGCGGTGGAAGACAAGGCCAGAAGGCGAGCCGGGGCTGTACTGAGTGACCAGCTCCCAGCGTTCAAAACCAGTCGCTGCGGTAGGCGACCCACCAGCTGACGAAGGCGATCGGAATGGTGGCAACCAGCGCCCACCAGATGGGGAGCACGAAATCTGCCACCAGGCCCAACACGATAAAGACAATCCAGAAGATCTTCCGTTCCATCACAACACTCTGGCCCCGTGCTTTTCTTTCCTTGCGTGAACGTATACAAAGGTGCCATGAAACGCTCACTAAAAGAGATAGCCAGGCTGGTGCAGGGCGCCGTGGTGGGGGACGGCAATGTCGAGGTCAGCGGAATCGCCAGCGTTCAATTCGCCACAGCCGGAGACCTGGTGTTCGTCGAGGACGAGAAGAATCTCGACGCGGCCCTGCGTTCCAGAGCGGGAGCGGTGATTGCGGGAGAGTTCGCGGCGGGAAGGGCTACGAAACCGTTGCTGGTGTGTGCGCAGCCGCGGTTGGCGTTTGCGCGGGCGGCGCAGCTGTTTGCGGAGACGGTGAAGAGCGTTGAGGGCATCCACCCGACAGCGATCGTGCATCCCTCGGCGCGGCTGGGGAAGGGGGTCTCGGTCGGAGAACGAGTTGTGGTCGGTGAAGGCGCGGAGATTGGCGACCGGACGCACGTCGGCCCAGGCTGCGTGATTGGGGCGCGGGTAAAGATTGGGAGCGATTGCGAGCTGTATCCCAACGTGACCGTCTATGCGGGCGCGCGGCTGGGCGATCGTGTGATTGTTCATGCCGGCGCGGTGCTGGGCAGCGACGGTTTCGGCTACGTGCGCGATCAGGCGACTGGCCGCTATGAGAAGTTCCCGCAAGTGGGGCGGCTGGAAATCGAGGATGATGTGGAGATCGGGGCCAACGCCACCGTAGATCGGGGCGCGCTGGATGTGACCCGCATCGCCCGGGGAACGAAGATTGACAACCTGGTGCACGTGGGCCATAACGTGCAGATCGGCGAAGACGTGGTGATCGCTGCGCAGACCGGGCTCTCCGGCAGCGCGGTGGTGGAGAAGAATGTGATCATCGGCGGGCAGGTGGGTATCGCCGACCACGTGCGCATCGAAGATGGCGCCATTCTGGGGGCGCAAAGCGGCATTCCCAGCAAGAAGGTCATCCGCGGCAAGGGCATAGTGTTCTGGGGGACTCCGGCGCGCCCGATAGGCGAGTATCTGAAGGAGTTGGCGGTGCTGGCTCGTCTGGCCAAAAGGGAAGCCAAGAAGGAATAGATGGCGATCGTCGTCGTGGGCGGACATTCCCGGAGCGTGGGCAAGACCAGCGTGGTCGCCGGTTTGATTGCCGCCCTGCGGGAATACAACTGGACCGCGCTGAAGATCACGCAGTACGGCCACGGAATCTGCTCGGCCGATGGCCAGCCGTGTGACTGCGCAACCAACGATCACACCTGGGCGGTGACGGAAGAAAAGAACTGGACAGGGGATTCGGATAGCTCGCGCTTTCTCGCAGCCGGTGCGGCACGTGCGTGGTGGGTGCGCACGGAGCAAGGCCGCCTGGCAGAGGCGATGCCCACGATTCGCCAGCGGCTGGCCGAGGCGGAGAATGTGATTTTGGAATCGAACAGCATTTTAAAGTTCCTGCGCCCGGACATTTATCTGACGGTGCTCGATCCGGCTACGGCAGACTTCAAGAAGTCGGCGAAGGAGTTTCTGGATCGGGCGGATGGGGTGATTCTGCAGGGGCCCAAGGAAGGCGCGAGCAAAGCTGCCTGGCAGGGAATTTCGCTCAAGCCGCTGGCGGGACGGCCGGTCTTTTACATCCGCCCGCCGGAGTATGTAACGGCGGAGATGGTGGAGTTTGTGCGGGGCAGACTACGAGCTATCGCCGCGTCGTAGAATCCCGCTCCAGATGAGTGGGGGGCGCTTCCCAAGCAGGTTCACTCCCGTTCGTTGCCCGCGTAGAATCTAGGTGAGAGATCAGCAGCAGACCAAGTGGTGTCCCCCTCTGGCAGGCAGGAAGGAGTCCTCCGGATGGAATCAGTTATACTCGTTTTCCTCGTTCTCTTCCTTCTGCGACTCTTGGAGAACCAGCCGAGCCCGAAGGCAGAGTTAAGCCGCCAAGCTGAGCAGTTTGCCGCCAGCGGCAACTACGCCATGGCAGAGGACACTCTGCAGCAGTTGGTGAAGATGACTGAGCGACGGCAGGGGAAAGACGCCATCGAAATCGCCCACTACCTGCGCCTGTTGGCCCATCTCAAGATGCAACGAGGCGATAAGCCGGGAGCCGAACTGCTGGTCCAGCGAGTACTAGCCATTCAAGAAAGAAATATTGGTCACAACTCTCCCGACATCCTCTCAACCCTCGAGTGGCTTGCGCACTTGTCACGCGCGAAGGGTGATCTAGACTCGGCAGTGGCCTTGACGCGGAGGATGCTTGCCACCCTGGCGGCGGCATACGGTGACGACAATTGGAGAGCGGCCGACATCTACAACCAACTCGGCTTGCGGCTGCACGAGAAAGGCGACCTGGAAGGGGCCGTGAACGCGTTTCGCCGCGCCTTGGGCATCCGTGAGAGATGTGTCGGCGGTGAGGAAGGGGAACTGGCGCTCAGTTTGCACAACCTTGCGACAACCCTTGCCCAGGGAGGCCAGTTGGATGAGGCTGAATCGTTGCATTACCGCGCGCTGTCCATCCGCGAGAAAGCGCTGAAACCAGACAGCCCAGACATCGCACTCAGCCTTAGCAACCTCGCCGAGGTGTTTTGGCAGAAAAAAGATCATGCGAAGGCCGAGACATTCTTTCGCCGTTCCATCGAGATCCTGGAGAAGGCTTTTGGGCCAGGTGATCCGAGAACCACAGCTGCGCTCAGCCGTCTTGGTCTACTCTTGATGGAAAAGGGAGACTACGCGTCGGCCGAGCCGCTACTGCGGCGAGTGGTAACCGGGGAGGAATCAAGCCCGGCTCGGCCCCTTCCGCTGGCCGAGGCCCTCGAGCACCTCGCCACTCTGCTCCGGTTCAAGGGCGAGTGGGCGGAGTCTGCAACACTGTATCGGCGGGTGCTTGAGATCAAAGGAAAAGAACTGGGGCCGGATCATGCCGGCATGGCCCTTCCGCTTAGGAACCTGGGGTGGCTGCTTTGGCAACAGCGCGACTACGGGGAAGCCGAAGTACAGATGCGCCGGGCTCTGGTCCTTGGTGAACACGCTGGTGACGTGGCTAACGAATTCGTCGCGACCACACTTCACAGCCTAGGACTGCTTCTCCGAGATAAGGGCAACTTTGCGGGTGCCGAGCCACTGATCTGGCGCTCCTTGTCTCTGGAGGAAAAGTTACATGGCCCGGATCATGCTAATTGTGCTGCGGGACTGGAGGCACTCGCATTCCTTCGCCGCGCCCAGGGCGATGTCAAAGGGAGCGAATCGCTGTTACGGCAAGCCCTCAGTGTGAAGGAGAGAATACTGAAGCCTAACGATCCCGCGTTAGCGCTAACCCTCGCGAACCTCGCCGTTACGCTCGAAGAGAATGGCAATCCCGATGAAGCGGAGATGCTGCTGCGGCGTGCCCTGGTGATCTACGAGGCGGCTCTCGGTTCGGAGGATCTCGCCGTCGGCTCGACCTTATTCAACCTCGCGACGCTTCTGTACAGAAGAGGCAGATTTACCGAGGCCGAACCTCTCTATCGGCTCGCACTGCGTATCCGCGAAAAAGCTCGTGGTCTCGAGCATCCCGAAACGGCAACTATTATGGGTATGCTGGCCCGAGTCCTCGAGGCTACGGGCGACTTGCCGGGAGCGCAACTGCTGGCGAGCCGGGCATACGACATTGCTGCCAGGACGCTCGGCGAGAACCACTCCACCACGATTGGCGTGAAAGCCCACTTGAATAGATTGATGATGAAATTGGTGCCGGCCCACGCTAATTGATCGATCCGGCGTCTCAGCAAGACGCGGATAAGAGTCAGCGCGTTCGTCGGCGCTACACCCCCATTTCCCAGTAACGCTCGCTGGCGTGTTCATGAGAGCGGTTGCAGTCGCGGGGACCTGAACGTTTCTCCACTCGCGCGGGGGAATTTCTCATCGATCACCGGCCGGCATACATCCCAATCACCCGCTCAATCGCCCTTCTGCAGACCGCGCAGAAAGCGGGATGCCGGGTGAACATGATGCAGTTCACCTCGGGGCGGTAGTAGCCGTGGGCCTCGTAGTCGGCGCCTTCGAAGGCGCCCACCTTCCCGGCGTACTTCTCTGAAGCCAGAAGCGCATCTTCGCTCCGGCGTTCCTCCTTGAACAGCTTGTCCATCTCCGATTCCGGACGGTTCTGGGCGCGGAGTTCGCGGCGCTTCGTTTGAATGTCGCGCTCGTAGGCTTCGAATTCCTCTTTGTGCCAGGGCGTCGGGATCGGCGTGCCGGACTGCACCAGGTCCTTCCACTTCAGGTTGGCGGGATCGAGTAGCGCGGTCACGTTCGGCTCCCAGGGCTCAATCTTTCGGGTTTGCGGCGCGTAGGCGACGTCCGAAGTGTAGTACTCGTCGGCCAGGGCGGCGAAGTGATGGCCGAACTCGTGCACAAACACATACGGAGCCCACTCGCTGTCGGCGGCGACCGTTGCGAACTGATTGAAGATCCCCCCGCCGCCGTACGTCTTTCCGTTCACCAGAATTTCAATGAACTCGTAGGGCGCATAGGAGGCCACGTCGCGCAGGGTGCGATTCTCCGTGGTCAGGATGTAGCGTTCGGTGTCGAAGGTGTCGTAAGTCGCGCCCAGCGGGGAGCGGCGATGCTGCCCAGCCGAGGGACGCGAAACGCCGGATTCGGCCGCCGCAGGACACAGTCCCCAGACGTTGAAATCCTGACGATGCTCGCGAAACGGTGCGGCGGAGAAAAGGATTTCAGTGAAGCGGCGGGCGTCTTTTTCAAACTTGCCGCGCTCCGAGGCCGTGTAGCCATCGCCAAGAATGAGCAAGTCCACTTTGTTCGCTGGCTCGCCCGACTTCTGTATGGCCAGCAATGGCCCGGGCGATGGCGGACGCGAGGTGTCGATGAACTTGTCTTTCGGGTCGATAGTGGTGGTCCATACTTCAACAAACTTCTCTTCTTCGCGCTTCTTCAAAACAATCTTCACCGGCGCCGAGGGAGCCGGAAAGCGCAGCGACTCGGAGAAGGTGCGGCTCGCCGAGTTGGCCTCGGCGGTGGTCACCCACTCGCCATAGACGGAGTTGAATCCCCGCGAGTAGAGCAGCCTTCCACTGGCCAAGTCGTGGACCTCAAACAGATACAGGCCGAGATTGCTGTCATCAATGGCCTTGCCCGGATCTCCAGGCCACGGCAGCGGCTCGATCACGGTGCGGTCCAGGCTGAACATCTCCTGGGTAGCGTTGCCGGTGTGATAGTAATCCAGTCGCATCGTGGCGGGGGCACCGAAAGCCAAAGAGGCCAGCACGAGCACAACACAGATCAGAAAGAGCCGGGACTTCATGTTGACGATTTTACCCTGCTCCCCATCTACGCAGCTTCGGGTCACGCTGTCCTTTCGGTTGACTTGTCCACCAGCCCATCCTAGGATGCTGGCCCCAAAGGAGTGCCTCGCCATGATCGGCCAGGTTCTCGGTCATTACCGTGTGGTCGAGAAGATTGGCGCCGGTGGAATGGGCGAGGTCTATCGCGCTCACGACGATCAACTGGATCGCGATGTTGCCCTGAAGGTCCTCCCGCCGGGCTTTCTTGCGGACGAAGCAGCACGCCGGCGTTTCCGCAAAGAGGCCCTGGCCCTGGCCAAACTCAATCATCCGAACATCGAGACGGTTCACGAAGTCGACAGCCAGGAGACTGTTGACTTTCTGTGATGGAGCTTGTCCCCGGCCTTTCTCTCGACGACAAGCTGGCCGCCGGTGCTCTGCCGCAACAGGAAGCCGTGCGCCTGGGGCTGCAACTGGTCGAGGGGGTGGATGCCGCCCACGCAGAGGGCATCGTGCATCGCGACCTTAAGCCAGCCAACCTGCGCGTTACGCCCACGGGCCAACTGAAGATTCTCGACTTCGGGCTGGCCCGGCAGCTGCCGCGAGAGGGGGAGGGCGCTCTCACCGCAACCTTGACCCAATCTCAAGAGGTCACCGGCACACTGCCCTACATGGCTCCGGAACAGTTGCGCGGAGAAGGGGCAGATTTTCGCAGCGATATCTGGGCGATCGGAGCTGTGCTGTACGAGATGTGCACCGGGCGCCGGCCCTTCGACAGTCAGTTCGCAGCGGTATTGGCAGCCGACATCATCCACAAATCCCCGGTAGCGCCTCGGAAGCACAACCCCAACCTGTCCGCGGCGATGGAAGCCATCATCCTCAGATGTCTCGAAAAAGACGCCGCTGACCGCTATCAATCCACCCGCGAGTTGAGGAAAGATCTGGAAAAGGTGAGCGTCGGCGCTCCGGTGGCAGCGTTGTCGCGGCGGCGTTGGCTGGCAATCACAGCGGGGGTCATGACTGTTTTCCTCCTGGCTGTCAGCGGATACTTGTTGTTGCGCTGGAGGCCAAAAGCACCCGCCCCGGCGCCGGTGAACCTGCGGCGTTCGGTCGCGGTGCTGGGGTTCAAGAACCTTTCCGGCAGGCCGGAAGCGGGTTGGGTGTCCACCGCGCTCTCCGAAATGTTGACCACCGAGTTGGCCGCTGGCGAGCAGCTCCGGACAATTTCGGGAGAAACTGTCGCCCGCGTGAGAAGCGATCTCACGATAGGGGAGGCGGACAGCTTAGCGCCCGACACACTGGCGAAGCTGCGTAAGAGCCTGAACAGCGACTTTGTGGTTCTGGGATCGTATCTGGATCTGGGCACAGAATCAGGGGGCCAGATTCGTCTGGATTTGCGTCTGCAGGATGCCCGCACGGGAGAAGCCCTGGCGTTGGTGTCAGAAAAAGGGGCGGAGTCACAGCTGGACGATCTGGTCGTGAAGGCCGGTGCACAGCTGCGTCAGAAGCTCGGGGCGGGCGAAGTTACGCCTGCGGAAGCGGCGGGGGTGAAAGCTGCGCTGCCTTCAAATCCAGAAGCCGCGCGGCTGTACTCCGAGGGCTTGGAGAAATTGCGGGCCTTTGACAGCCTCGGAGTGCGCGATTTGCTGGAGAAAGCCGTGGCCGCCGATCCCAGCTTTGCACTTGCGTATTCGGGGCTTGCCACCGCATGGAAAGCGATGGGTTATGACTCCAACGCCAGGGCGGAAGCCAAGAAATCTCTCGATTTATCCTCCAACCTTTCCCGGCAAGAGCGGCTCTGGATCGAGGGGCAATCCTTTGAGATCACAAGCCAATGGCCTAAAGCGGTTGAGACCTATCACACGCTCTTCGAATTCTTCCCGGACAATCTGGATTATGGATTGCGTTTAGCGGCAGCCCAGGTCGCCGCCGGAAAAGGCAAGGATGCTCTGGCCACGGTGGGCATGCTGCGAAAACTGCCATCGCCCGCATCGGACGATGTCCGCATTGACCTGGCGGAGGCGAGCGCCAGCGCTTCCGTTGGCGATTTCAAACGGCAGCAGCAGGCAGCCACCCGGGCGGTCGGCCGAGCGGCCGCCGAGGGCGCCCGCCTTTTATTGGCGGAGGCACGCATCGCGGAATGCTCGTCGCTTCGTTACCTGGGAAAGCCCAAGGAGTCCGTCTCGGCCTGTGAGGATGCGCGACAAATTTTCGCCGCCGCCGGCGATCGTTCGGGCGTAGCCCGGGCACTGAACAACATTGGGACCGTGCACATGGAAGAGGGCGATCTGGCGGAGGCAAGAAAGACCTACGAAGATGCGCTGGCTACCAATCGAGCCATCGGCGCGAAAAAAGCCGAGGGCATGGTGCTGAACAATCTGGCGGGTGTCCTGCGCAGCCAGGCGGACCTGGCAGGATCCCGAAAAATGCTCGAAGAGGCGCAGGCCGCTTTCCGCGAGATTGGCGACAAGGGTGGCGTGGCGCGCTCGCTGGACAATATCGGAATCGTGCTGGTGGACGAGGGCAGGCTGGAAGAGGCCCGAAAGCGATATAACGAGTCGCTGACCATCTGCCGCGAGCTTGGCAACCAGAGCCTCACCGCATACGCGCTTTCCCTGCTCGGCGATGTTTACTACGCGCAGGGAAATCTTTCCGAAGCGCGCAAGAGCCACGAAAGCGCTCTCGACATCCGAAATCGAATTGGGGAACAGCGGGTGATTGCGGTCAGCCAGATGGCCCTGGCCAATTTGTCGCTGGAGGAAGGCAAGCTCGCAGCGGCGGAATCGGCCGCTCGCGAAGTTGCGGGGCGGTTTGAGAACGTGAAGGACGCGGACAGCGAGGCCTTGGCCTATGCGGTCCTTGCCCGGGCACTGCGAGAGCAGGGAAAAATCACCGAAGCCCGCGATGCGGTTGAACATGCCTCGACACTTTCCAAAGAGAGTGGTGACGCCAGCGTGCATATTGCGGTGGACATCGAAGCCGCCCAACTGCGCGCGGCTTCTCGGAATACCGCCGATGTAGCCGCAGCCGAAACCATGCTGCAAGGCACGCTGACGAATGCCACGAAAGAGGCGCTCACCGGGCTGCAGTTCCAGGCACGCCTGGCTCTGGGAGAAATTGAGACGAAAAGTGGCGATCCCCGCGCCGGGCGCGCTCGCTTGATTGCGCTCGAGAAGGACGCCACCAAAGCAGGCTATCTGCTGGTGGCACGCAAGAGCCGCGCCGCCCGCCGCGCGTAGCAAGGGGGCAGCGCAAACCTTATCCGAGTCGGCGGACCTTGGCGCCCGCCGTCGGCGCTACACCGTCAGGGCCCGACCACCGGCGGACTGGGCGGTCCCTTGTCGCCGTCTTTCGAATCGGACTCTTCCCTAGAGACAGGCGGCCCCCGATGTGCATCGCGGCCGTGTTCTCCACCCAGGAGCCGCGTGGTGACGGTCTTTCCCGAGGTCTTGCGCAACTCCTTGAGAATCTCCTCGCGTTCCCGGCCGGCATAATCCCGGGCAAAGCGGGTGAGGGCCTCGGTCAGGATGTCGTTGTGATGCAGTTTGTCCAGGCCGGGCTCGTGGGTGATGTTCAGCCAGAGCCGGTGCACCAGGTGGACATCCTCAGTCTTCATCGAAGGAGTATGCGGACCAATGTGGAAGGTATCCACGGTTTTCAAGTCGGGGTGAACGATCTGCAGGACGAACTGGCGCTTGGGCTCGTCCACGGCCTCCCAAACCCGTCCCAGTTGGAAGGCCTGCTCCTGGGGAGTCATTTTGCTGGAAACGCCTGCGACAATGGCGGAAGACTCCAGGTTCATCGCTGTCTGCACGATGGCCGAGCCGACATCGCGTGCGGGCACCACCAGCAAAGAAACGCGCTTGCCGAAGCTCTCCGCCACGGCTACGGCCCTGGTGAAAAGGCGCTGCTCGTAGTCGCTGAAAATCTGCTCCGTGGCCAAGTCATAGGCGGCAGCGCCAAACTGGCTGACGCGCGCCGACATGACGACAATGTCCTGCTCCTTGGTGTCCGTGCGCTCCAGCGCCCATTTCAGGTGCCCCATGGTGTTGTAATCGCGGACAGGAATGAGCAGATTTCCCTGCCGGATGCCCAGGCCGCTGCGCTCCACCGTGTCCCGCTGCAGCAGTTGGAAGTGCTCCTTCATCTGCTGCTCAACCAGCACGTGCTTGCGCTGGTTCACGCGCTCGGAGACGGAAAAGATAAGGAAAAATGCAGCGGAAAACGAGACTCCCGCGACGGTAGCAATGGACTTGGTGAACAGATTAACGATCGCCGTAGAGAGCAGGACCAGGAAAACGGAGGCAAGCCCGAGCGGAATCTCGCGCCCGGCGATCCGTAGATTGGGCGGTACCTTCCAGCCGCGCTCGCCTTTGTATTTGAAGCGCAGGACGAGCATGGCGAGGCTGTTGAAGGTGAAACTCCAGATCACGCCGAAGGCGTAGGCTTCACCCAGCACGTACACGTTGCCGCGGCTGGCCAGAATGGTGAACAACTGCAGGAAGACCACCAGATTGATGATGCGATAGGTAGTCCCAAAATGGGGATGCGGCCGGCGGAACCAGTCGGTGAGCACGCCGTCTTCGGAAACGCGGTTCAGCACTCCGTTGGAACCGATAATCGCGGTGTTCACGGCTCCGGAGAGGATGAGGAAGCCGACTACGACCACGAAGGCGCGAAACAGCAGTCGCAACAGTTGTGGTCCCCACATGTACATGGCGAGGCCGGCGATCAGATTGTCCTTGTAGACGGGGACGCGCACCGAGTCGGGAATGATCATCACGAACAACAATGCGGTAAGACCCGTGAACACGAAGCTGTAGATGGCGATGATGATGGCAGCGCGTTTGAGGTTCTTGAGCTTGGGATGCGCGAGTTCACGATTAACCTGGGCCAGCGACTCCTCTCCGCTCATGGCCAGCACGGAGTGTCCAAAAGCAATCAGGATGCCGAAGAGGCCGAACAGCCCCGCCAGGTTCTGCTCGGGATAGGAGTGGTGGAGAAACCCCAGCGATTCTTTGGAGAAATGCAGATTCGCCGGAGTGGGCAGAGGGACCGGCTGGTATCCGTTTCTGGCCAGAGTGAGCGCAGACCAGGCCAGCAGAATCACCACCATTACGGTGGTGATCTGCATGACCCACAGGGCTTTCTCGCTGGATTCCTGGATGCCCTTGGTATTCTGCCACCAGTAGTACAGGGTGACGGCCACCGCGAAGGTGACCGCGGTTGCATCCACATTGACCTTGGGCGTGCCATGGAACAGGGTGTGGACGGCCTGGGGGATCAGGCCATGATTGTCGGCAGTGAGGAAGACATCGTTGATCAGGCCGGCGATGTACTGTCCCGCGGACACGCCCGAGATGGGGCCGGTCAGGATGTAGTCGAACATGAGGGCAGAAACGCTGAATTTGGCGAGCATTCCGCCCAGCGCTTCTTTGACCACGCGATAGACGCCGCCGCGCACGAACATGGAACAGCTTTCGACATAGACGGCGCGCACGGTGAAGGAGAACAGCATGACGCCGACGATGAACCAGGGCGCCGCTTTGCCCACGGCCTGCTCCGCGATGCCGGCGGCGTAAAATGCCGAGGAGCCCAGGTCATTGAGCACGATGGCGGCAGCGCGCCAATATGAAATAAAGGTGAGCATCACCGAGGTCGCTACGACGATACGCACCCGATTGGAAGCCGAACCGGCGGGTTGAAAGGGACTGGCCATTCCCGGAAATTGGACGCGAATCAGTGGTGTTCGGAGTCGTCGGCTCCCAGCAGAGTCTCCAAGTCTTCAATACCGGTGAGGATCAGCACTACCGCCGAGCCGATGCCACCGGCGAAGAACATGACCTCAAGCAGGCGAATGCCGACAGTTACGAAGACACTCATATCGGTTCTAATGTTAGCTGATACGCGGAGGCTCGCCTAGGGGCCGCGATTCCGTGCCTGGCAGCCAAGCTGCAGCCACGCTGGCAGCGCAAAGGCAGTTTGGTATCCTACCGCGTGCGACAGATCCACAAGAGCGCCTGGCTGCTGGTTCTGCTTTCAGCCGGGCTGCAGATCCTGATCTTTCCCTTGCCCAACCTGTATGGGCTGTGCTGGGTAGCGGTCGCTCCGCTTCTGTTGGGCCTGCTGCGGACGCGTCCGCCGGAGACTTTGCAGCTGCGGGCAGGAATGAAGTTGCTTCCCGCCGGGCCCGGGCAGGGCTTCCTGTTGGGCTATGTTTGTGGAATCCTGTGGTACGCGGGCACCTGCTACTGGATCTACCACACCATGCGAGAGTATGGCGGGGTAAATGCGCCCGCAGCCGTAGGCATCCTCATACTCTTCTGCTTATACCTGGGCCTCTACCATGGAGCATTCGGGCTGGTGATCAGCCTGCTTGCGGGGGAGAGTCCATTCAGCCGGCGCGCTTTGCTACTGTCACCCGTGGTGTGGGTTGCGGTGGAGCTGGCGCGCACCCGCATTTCCGGGTTCCCCTGGGATTTGCTGGGGACCACGCAGGTGGACAACATTCCCATGGCGCGCCTGGCGACCGTGACTGGGGTCTACGGTCTGTCCTTCGAGATCATGGTCGTGAACGCGGCAGTCGCGGCGGCGTTTCTAGTAGGGCGGGAGAAGCGCAATACGCTGCTGGCGGCAGGCTTGGCCGCAGCGGTCGTCCTGCAAACCGGGCGCTGGATCAGTCTGCCGACAGCGCCCGCGGATCACAGCGCTCGGCTGGTACAACAAAATGTGCCTATTCTGGAAGGCGCGGAGTGGACCAAGGAGTACTTTGACGAGACCCTGCGCGACTTGGCCGCCGTCAGCCTGAATCCGCCTGCGAACGAGCGGCAGCATCCCGACCTGATCGTCTGGCCCGAATCTCCGGCGCCGTTCTATACCAGCGATCCCGTCTTCCGGGAAGCGGTCAGCCACCTGGCGCGGCAGGCGCAAACCTGGGTACTGACAGGAGCGCTGGGCGTCCGCAATGCCAGCCAGACGCCGGAGCAGGCGACCCAGTTGTACAACTCCGCTGCGCTGATCAGTCCTGGCGGGGAGTGGGTCGCCCGCTATGACAAGGTCCATCTGGTGCCCTTCGGAGAGTACGTTCCCTTCAAACGCGTCTTTGCCTTTGCCGGAGGCCTCACCAAAGAGGTCGGCGATTTCTCCCGAGGGGCGTCGCACGCGCCGCTTACGGCGGACGGGACCAGGCTGGGAGTCTTCATCTGCTACGAATCCATCTTTCCCGACGAGGTGCGGCAGTCCGCGGCGCGAGGCGCGCAGGTGTTTGTAAATATCTCCAACGATGGCTGGTACGGCGACAGCGGCGCCTATGCCCAGCACCTGAAGCAGGCGCGCATGCGCGCCGTGGAGAACGACCGCTGGCTGCTGCGCGACACCAACACCGGGGTTACCGCTTCGATCGACCCCTACGGACGCGTGGTAGCCAGTGTGCCGCGCAAGATGCGCACTGTACTCGCGGCCCCCTACGCGCTATCGGACGTAACCACGTTCTATACCCGCCATGGCGACTGGTTCGCCTATCTGTGTGCGATAATTTCCTTGGGGGCGCTGTTGATGCGCCTTCCACTCCGCAGAAAGACAGAGCGATAGCCATGGTTGAAGAGCTGGAACAGGAATATGCAGTGCTGAAAGACAAGGTCCGCGACCTCCGGGAGTACCTTTGACGCCGACAAGCTGCGTCAACAATTAGCCGAAATCGAAAAGCAAGCTGCCGATCCAAGCCTCTGGTCGAATCCGCAAAAATCCCAGACGGTAATGCGCGAAAAGAAGCGCCTGGAAGACGTGTTGGCCACCGAAGCCGACCTGGCACGGCGCGACACGGACATTTCCACCTATTTCGAACTGGCGAAAGAAGGGGAAAATGTGGATGCCGACCTGCGTCGCGAGATTGATTCTCTGCGGCAACGGGTCGAGCACCTGGAAACCGAGACGCTGCTCTCCGGAGAGAACGACGCCCGCAATGCCATTGTGACCATCCACCCCGGGGCTGGCGGCACCGAATCCCAGGACTGGGCCGATATGCTGTTGCGCATGTACCTGCGCTGGGCCGAGCGCCAGGGCTTCCAGACGGTCCTGAACGACTACCAGCCCGGCGAAGAAGCCGGTCTGAAGTCGGCGACCTTTTCTGTGAACGGCGAGTACGCCTATGGCCTCATGACCAGCGAAATCGGAGTGCACCGCCTAGTGCGCATTTCGCCCTTCGATCAGGCCAAGCGCCGGCATACATCCTTTGCCAGCGTGTTCGTGTCGCCGGAAATCGACGAGTCCATCGAGGTGGACATCAAGCCCGAGGACCTGCGCGTGGACACCTACCGCTCCAGCGGCAAGGGAGGACAGCATGTCAACACCACGGACTCGGCGGTGCGCATCACCCACAACCCGACTGGGATCGTGGTGAGCTGCCAGAACGAGCGTTCGCAGCACAAGAACCGCGAGCGCGCCATGAGCATGCTCCGCTCCAAGTTGTATGAATTTGAACTGGAGAAGAAGCGGGCGGAGACGAAGAAGATTGAGGACTCCAAGCTCGACATCAACTTTGGATCGCAGATCCGATCCTACGTCTTGCAGCCCTACCGCATGGTCAAGGACCACCGCACCAAAGTGGAAGTCGGCGACGTGGACCGCGTGCTCGATGGCGATCTGCAGCCCTTCATCGGCGCTTATCTGCGCATGCGGCGGGGAGAAAAGTCTTCGTGAGCACCCGCGAAGCCACCGTAGCCCGCGGGCTCCGGCTGGAGTACTTCACCCTGGGATGGAACCTGCTGGAGGCGCTGGTCGCGCTGGTCGCCGGATTCATCGCGGGCAGTATCGCTCTGGTGGGGTTCGGTCTGGATTCGGTAGTGGAGATGTCGTCGGGTTCGGTGTTGTTGTGGCGGTTGCGCGCCGACCACCAGGCTGAGCACCGGGATCGTGCCGAGCGCGCGGCCGTGCGGTTGGTGGGAATCAGTTTTCTGGCGCTGGCTGCGTATGTGGCATTTGACTCGCTCAAGACCTTGCTGCAGCGCGCGGCGCCGGAGGAGAGCATTCCCGGAATCGTGCTGGCTGCGGCGTCGCTGATTGTGATGCCGCTGCTGGCCCGCGCCAAACGGCAGGTGGCCCGCGGTCTGGCCAGCGGGGCGATGCAGGCCGATTCCCGGCAAACCGATATCTGCGCTTATCTCTCGGCGATCCTGTTGGGCGGCCTGGTGCTGAATGCCGCTCTGGGCTGGTGGTGGGCTGACCCGGTTGCCGCTCTGATCATGGTCCCGCTCATCGCGCATGAAGGCATTGAGGCAGTCCAGGGAAAGACCTGTTGCCATGACTAAGCGATCTGCGACGCGTGCCGGCTCGAAGCCCAGGCTCGGACGCCGCTTCGAGCAGGCGCTGCTGTTCGCCTTCCGCAAGCACAATGGCCAGAAGAGAAAGGGGACGGAGGTTCCCTACATCGCCCACTTGTTGGGCGTCGCCAGCCTGGTGCTCGAGGCGGGCGGGGATGAAGACCTGGCCATCGCTGCCCTGCTGCACGACGTAGTCGAAGACTGCGGCGGCGCTCCAATGCTGAAAGAGGTACGTCGCCGCTTCGGCCGGCGCGTCGCCCATGTGGTCGCGGGCTGCACCGATGCGGATACCTATCCCAAGCCGCCCTGGCGTGCCCGCAAGGAGAACTACCTCAGGCATCTGCGTACGGCGAACGCCGACGTGCGCCTGGTATCTGTGGCTGACAAAGTCCACAACGCCCGCGCTGTCCTGAATGATTATCGCGAGATCGGGGAACCAATCTGGGAACGGTTCCAGGGAAGACGCGACGGCACGCTTTGGTACTATCGAGAGTTGGCCAAAGAGTTCCGCCGCCGGAACCCCTCCCGCCTGGGCAGGGAGCTGAGACGAGTGGTTGGCGAACTGGAGACTGTGGCGTCCCGGGAGCGGGCGCGCCGCAAGAGGAAATAGAGGGACTGCAGTATGCCGCGCATGATTGACCTCATTCGCGCGTCGGCGGTGCCGTCGAACCTGATGCAAGCCGCTGCCCGCGGCGCGCTCTCGATCCCGCCGGGCGAGATGATCGAGATCCTGGTCCACCTGGCCAATCACAACAAAGTCTTCGGGGAGCAGGCGGGGCTGACGCTGGCGGGCTGGGACGAGGCCGCGTCGCGGGCGGCGGCGGCCGATCCCAACACGCCGAAAGAGGTGCTGGAATATCTGATCGCTCCCAGGAATCTGCGTCCGGTCCTTCTCCCCCCGTTGCTGGACAACCCCTCAGTCGTGGAGGAACTGCTGGTTGAACTGGCGGCGTCGGGGTCGCGCGAAGTGGTGGAGGCGATGTTGAAGAGCGGCCGGGTCAACCACTCTCAGCCGATTCTGAACTCGCTGTGCCTGAATCCCAACCTGACGGAGAACGAATCTACCGCCATAGGAAACCGGCTGGCGGCCTTGGGGATCGAGGCGCCCGGGGCGCGGGCGGAGCCAGAGCCAGAGCCAGAGCCAGAACAGGCCGCTCCGCCTGAGAGTCCTGACGAAGTGCTGGCGACCGCGGAGGAGGAACCGGCCGGCTCGGATGAGGTGCTCGATGAGAGCCTGACCGCGTATCTGGCTGAGCACGCCGGAGAAATCTCTTCCGAGGAGGGCAAACCCTTTCAGGCGATCGGCGGCGTGTATGACGAACTGGAGTTGGAGGAACCGGCCAGCGAAACGCCGGCCGGGGCAGCAACCTCCGCGGCGGCTCCCCACCGGGCTTCCGTTCAAAAGAAGACCTACCTGAGCCATGATGAGGAGCGGGGCACGGCCCTGCAGAAGATCGCCAAACTCGACGTCAAGGGACGCATTCAGCTGGCGATCAAGGGAAACAAGGAGGAGCGCTCGCTGCTGATTCGCGATGGCACCAAGGTGGTAGCGCTGGCGGTGCTGGAGTCGCCGAAGCTGGGAGATGCCGAGGTGGAGAGGTTCGCCAGCCAGCGCAACGTGCTGGAGGTGGTGTTGCGCGGCATTCCCATGAAGCGCCGCTTCGCCAAGCACTATGGCATCGTGCGCAACCTGGTGTTCAATCCGCGTACACCCATGGATGTGTCGCTCGGCCTGATGAAGCACATCCTGGTGCGGGACCTGCGGAACCTGGCGGGCAATAAAGAAGTGTCCGATACGGTGCGCAAGCTGGCGCTCAAGATGTTTAAGCAGAAGACGGAGGTCGGCAAGAAGAGCAGCGATTAGGGCAGGCTCGTGGCCGTAACCGCGGCCAGGGGTGGCGCGCGCCAGATCCTTCGGGACTTGAGTCCCTCAGGATGACCCCTGTAGCAGGTGAACCGTCTAAAGGCGGGCCGGCGCAACGCTGGCTTCCCGAGCCGGGGCTGGCTACAATGTGGCGGTTATGGCCTCCGCTCCGGACCCAATCCGGGAGTTGCTGAAACGCTCCAAGACCATCGCGGTGGTGGGACTCTCCAACAGCCCGCTGCGCCCCAGCCATGGGGTCTCCGCCTACATGCAGACTCAGGGATACCAGATCATTCCGGTGAATCCTCAGATTGACGAGGTCCTGGGGGAGAGGTCATACGCCTCGCTGCTCGAGGTGCCGGAGAAAATTGACATCGTAAACATCTTCCGCCGCCCCGATGCGGTGGAGGAGATCGTGGACCAGGCGATCCAGCTCAACGTTCCCGCCGTGTGGATGCAGGAGACGGTCATCAACGAAAAAGCCGCGGAGAAGGCGCGCCAGGCGGGAATCTTCGTCGTGATGGACCGCTGCATCCTGCAGGAGCACCGGGCGCGCTTTGGGTGACCGGACTACGTGTACCCGGTTCCAAACTGCGAGTTGCGCAATGGGCCGGCAGGATTCTGGGCATTAAACAGCTGCACCTTTGGGTCGGGAAGGACCGCGGGTGGCAGGCCCCTCCGAGCCGGGCGGGTGATCCAGCGCGTTGGCCCGGCAAGGGCTGAGCCCCAAGTGCCCGCCCTTTCGCACAGAACGCGAAAGGAACGGGGCACCCCGCGGTTGGTGATGGAATGGCGGGGAAGAGTCCGCCACCCGCCCGCGTCGTAGTAGTACCCCTTTCACCCCGAGAGTTTCATCCAGCTATTCGCTCACATTTTGGAGGAGGAGGGGGCTTTACGCCCATTTTGATTAGAGCGTACCGAATTCCACTTGCTGAAGTAATCGCTCCGTTTATGCAGTCCGCCTTCGGTAGCATTTCTTGTAGCTTTGGAACCGCTGCTTTAGCAGCAGGTCCAAGATTCCCCAGGGCCGTCGCCACCCAGTACCGTACTGAATCGTCAGGAGAATCGAGCAGCGACGTTATATCGGTTACGAGTGCCTCCGTGACTTCTTTACTACTGACTTTTTGTGTCAGGCTCGCAAGACGCTCTGCGGCCTCCGTCCTAGCCTCCACAGTCTTCTCAGAGCTAACCTTCGCTATGCTCTCTTTGATTTGTTTCATAAGTGCAGGTCCTCCGCTTGCCTGAGCTATCTGAAGCAATGCCGATAGCACAAAACAAAGAGCGACCGAAATCAATCTGGAAAATCGCATTTTCATACCCCCATTTCTAGTCGCCCCACCACCGGACGTTTGGGGGACGGGTGGCCCGGGTCTGGGTCAGTATATCTCCCCGCCATATGTTCGAGGGTGCCCCAGGTCTCGCGCTTTTCGAGACCTGGGGCTTTTCCTGTCGGTCGGCACTCACGCCGCCGGTGCACGAACCTTCATCTTCAGCACCTCCCACCCATTGACCCGCACCGAACCGCGCTCCAAAAACGCGTACGCGCGGTGACTGCTCCAGCGCCACAACTCGGGAGACTCTGCCAGCCCCCGCTTCACCGGGTTGCGGTGCGAAGGCGTGATGGAAAGCTGGGTCACGCAGGAGGAGGAAAAGCCCCAGGTCTCGAAAAGCGCGAGACCTGGGGCACCCTCAGAGTGGTCGGCTTGAGACTTTTTCGGATCAGCTCAAGAAGATCCGGGCCACCCGCCCAACCGTAACCGGTCACGCCGAATCCGTTCGAGATGGTATGTGCTCCCGCAACCGGGCCCTCAGAAGCCCGCTTGCTAAGGACAAAAGCGCGATCATTGCGGCCGCACCCCAGAAGAAAGCGTTACGCACGTAAACATGGAGGTCAAGGAGGGGGACGATAAAACTGAGCACCCACAAAATTAGGACGACAAAACCGCCACGGCTTTGATAATCCGACATTCGGTACGCTCCCCACCAGGCGCCGCACCCAACCGCAAGGACACCGAGAACGACTACCTCTTGCAGAAGTCCCTGAGCCGCTTCGAAGCCAGCAATCAAGGCAAGATTGCCAATGAACCACGCAAGGACAAAAATCCACGCCCCAACCCTGGGTCGTTCTGAGCGATCCGGAAAAATGCGTAAAGACAAAGGTCTTCACCTCCCACCGAGATTTATTGCGCGACTGTGGACGGGTGGCCCGGGTCTGGGTCAGTATATCCCCGCACTGAGTCCCGCGATATGATTCGAGGGTGCCCCAGGTCTCGCGCTTTTCGAGACCTGGGGCTTTTCCTCCTCTTGCATGACCCAGGTTCCCATCACTTCTGCGCCGTCCGTCCATCACTGCGGAAAATGCTTTCCCGTCCTAGGCTCTCCTCATGCCTTGGGGACTTCACCGCTCGTACGGTGCCGGACACCTGCATTTCATCACCTGTAGTTGTTATCGCCGCCAGCCCCTGCTGGGCACTGCCAAACGCCGCGATCTTTTTCTCAAGGGTCCTGGAACAGGTCCGCCGGCGCTATCAGTTTGTGGTGGTCGGCTATGTGGTCATGCCCGAACACTTTCATCCGCTGGTCAGCGAACCTCAGGAACATATTCCCTCGCGGGTCATGCAGGCGCTCAAGCTGGGCTTTGCCCGGCGGGTCTTGGCCGAGCAACGCCGCCGTCGGAACCCGTCCCAGGCGGCTCTGTTTGAGCACGTCCCACGGCAGATCTGGCAAGCACGTTTTTATGATTTCAACGTGTGGAGCGCCCGCAAGCGAGTGGAGAAGCTGCGCTACATGCATCGTAATCCGGTGAAGCGGGGACTAGCGGAATCTCCCGAACTGTGGCGCTGGAGCAGTTACCGCGCGTATGCATTCTTGGAGCGTGGTCCGGTGCTGATCAATAGGTGGGAAGTGCTGAAGATGAAGGTTCGTTCACCGGCGGCGTGAGTGCCAACGGGTGGGAAAAAGCCCCAGGTCTCGAAAAGCGCGAGACCTGGGGCACCCTCGAACCATGTCGCGGGACACAATGGGAAGATATGCTGACGCAGACCCGGGCCACCCGTCCTGTGCTCACAGTCGTTGGTCGGGTTGCCGTTCAAATCATACGCCGGCCCGCCCGGAGCTTATGCTAAAGTGTGACCAATATACACAAGCAATAGTAGTATCACAGTAAGAAAGAAAAACATCGAGTCATTCAAGGCTCTGCCGGCGCGGTTCAGCATATCTCTTAGTTCGGAATTGCTCTGAGGCCCAACAACGCGATCGCGATAAGCGATTCGGGCTCGATTATGATAACTGAGGACTCGTCGCCATGAACCAGCGACTCCACATCCGGCCATCCAAAGAGTCAGAGCTCCTGGCGGTGAGAGCTGCCTCCAGTGCTGAATTAAAAGGTAGAGGTCATATGCTATGCATAACAAGCCCACTATTGTGCTAGCCAAGAAAGACCATGAACGAAATGCTGATCGAGAAAACAGCAGCGTACCGCCAATCGCATCCGAATCTGAAGTATTCATAGGGACCTTTCGTCGAGGCGGGTGGGCCACATTAACCGGGCTAGTATAGCGCGGCTTGTATGGACACCGAACGCGAATTAACCGTGGGTGCGCCACTTCTCGTGGTTTTCGAGAAGTGGCCTCGGACGGTGCATCGACACTGGCAGCCACGGGGCGCACTTTCATCTTGAGCACTCGCCAGTCATTCACCTTGATGCGTCCAGCTTCACCCAAGGCGTAGGCGCGAAAACTGCTCCAACGCCACAACGGGGGAAAGCATGGTGGCCATGTGACGGGAACACTGCCTGACCGTGACAAGGGAGTGCTGGGTGTAGGCGGGCCACTTCTCGAAAACCACGAGAAGTGGCGCACCCCCAGCCTATTCGCGCCATGGCATTAAAACAAACTCTCCTTCAACTCTCAGGTTGATGTGGCCCACCCGCCTCCGTCATACAGAAAATTCGTCGTGCCCAGTGGCCCAGACTTCTGGATTCTTCTGCCGAAGAAATCGTACCTGAACGTTGTGGTTCCGACTCCGGGCACCGTAATCGAGCTCAGGCGGTTGTCGAAGTCCCAGGTGAAGCTGCGGCCCTGGGCGTCGGAGAGGGTATTGCCGTTCGCGTCAACGACGATGTCAATGGGAGACATTGCCCCGAGCTCCTACGTTACTGGCGATCAACCGAACGCATGCTCGCAATAAGAGCGCGACACACACATATAGAAGGCAATTGATCGCGATTGAAGATATGGTTATCAGTATTCCGGGAACGGTGCTGCACCAACCTGAAGTCAGCATGACTGAAGATGGCCACAACACAACCCGCAGATCAGTGCTGCCGATTGTCATGAGGCGCCATACCCCAAAGCGCCAAAGAAGAACCAATACTGTTCCTGACACAATCAATCCGATAGCACCGCCAATCGCTGAAGTTTGTCGCGCAGTCATCGAGTCTCAACCTCCATCGCAAATCTAGTGAATCAGAACAGCGGATGCATACACCCCGCTGCCCCAAAAAACCCAGTGTAGGATAGCGGGCGCGGGTCTAGAGCTGCCAGCGGGTGTTCCTTCAGGCAATCGCAGAGCTTGTCCAAAGTCTCGCCAGGATCTCCCAGGGTTTCGTTAGGGTCTAATTGGCCTTCACCCGGCGTGACTCCAAAGTCGGCTGGCCCAGGCTCGTCGGACGGGTGGCCCAAGTCTGCGTCAGTATACCGCCGCATGCTTCGAGGGTGCCCCAGGTCTCGCGCTTTTCGAGACCTGGGGCTTTTTCCCGTCCCTCGACACTCACGCCGCCGGGGAACGAGCTTTCATCTTCAGCACCTCCCACCTATTCACCCGCACCGGACTGCGTTCCAAAAATGGGCGGGTGGCCGACCTTTCCGCGCAAACTACAGCTTCTGAAACGAGCAGTCCGTTGCAATCTGGGTGCCCCACCTTTCTCGCTTTTCGAAAGATGGGAACCTGCTCGAAGCCACGGATCATTAGCCACGGAAATACGCATCCCGATTTACTAACGCCTGTGGATATGGCCGACCGCACATCTCGAAGCCCGCGAGATGCAGGGCACCCGAAAGTTTCAAGTTCATCTTCGGGTGGGTGGCAGGTGTGGACCACCGGCCAACGAACGCGAATGAGTGGGCCACACGCCGAGATGTGGGGCACCCTCAGTGTAAGACCCACTCTCTATCCCGGTTCCTGGTACAGCCCGAGCACATTTCCTCCGGGGTCGCGGAAACGGGCGGTGATCTCTGGGGCGTCGGCGCCGAGGGGCTGGACGATCTCGCCTCCGTGGGCGACCACACGGTCAATGGTGGCGGCCACGCTGTCCACCATGATGTAGATCATCAGGCCGGGAGTGGCGGCGGGCGGGCGTCCGCGGACCCAGGCGCCGCTCACTTCGCCGACCCCATCGTCAAAGGCGGTGGCGCCGTCGCCGCGCTTGCGGATGTTCCAGCCGAAGACTTTCTGGTAGAAGTCGGCGGAGCGGGCGATGTCGGTGGCGGGCATCTCGATGTAACAGATCTTGCCGTTGCCGCGGGTGGGAGGCATGGGGTTCCTTTCGGTCGAGGTCACTCTACGAATCCCGTCCTTCTTAGACAGAGAACACGCAAAAAGGATAGCCGGGTTGGGTCCCCTCCAAGACCCCGCGTCTCGCATTCGCGAAGCGGAAAAGAAGGAATTGGGCTTGACATCATGATGTCA
>Ga0335070_10000325_pt1 | contig 55805 bp, 51 predicted proteins | sample Lox_Sample_13_FD_206722 | JGI IMG/M metagenome (GOLD analysis project Ga0335070, IMG submission 206722) | Soil microbial communities from Loxahatchee National Wildlife Refuge, Florida, United States - Lox_Sample_1.3 | ecosystem: Environmental > Terrestrial > Soil > Wetlands | place: USA...
CGACCAGCTCGATCAGTTTAAGAATTTTATCCATGAGGAGAATGACCGTGAAAACCATCAACCCGATTAAAAAAATAGGTACGATCTCTTTCAGAATATAAACGGAGGCGGTTTTTCTCATCACTCTCTTGACCGGATGATACAATCTGATGCGGTCTATATTGACCGTATTCTAAGGGAGAGGGAAGGGGTTGTCAATCCTTTGGCTCCTGAGCTGAGTGTTATTTCACACGCTCGATCTTATTCGCTCGAAAAGCTTGACAGACTCTCACAAATCGATTTAGAATGAAGTTGATCGCGGGGTGGAGCAGTCCGGTAGCTCGTCGGGCTCATAACCCGAAGGTCGCTAGTTCAAATCTAGCCCCCGCTACCAAACATTCAAAAGGGGTTAGAGGATTATCTTCTAACCCCTTTTTATGCTTTTTCTTGCGAGCACAATCATTCTTCTTCATTTCAATCTCACTACAGTTCTTGAATTTTCGAATTCATGGAAGAGTTCACTGGCTCCGAAGGAGCGACAATCGACCAGTCGTATTTTGGCAAGATATAATTTTCACAACTGCATTTTTGTGTTGACATTACGGCCACTTTTGATACAGTCATCTCATCGAGGCTAATAAAGCATTATAGGAAGATGCAGAAAGATGAGCGCGGTCGTATAAGGTTAGAACAGGAGGTAGCGTCATGGCCGAGTCGATTCTAAACGGTAAGATGATCCTGGCGGTAGATGATGAACCCGATATTCTGGCAGTTCTGGAGGAAGAAATTCTGGCATATGCCCCGAACTGTAAAATCGAAAAAGCCCTCACTTATCAGGATGCGACAAAAAAAATCGAATCTCAAAATTACGATGCAGTAGTCCTTGATATCATGGGAGTCCGGGGCTTTGATCTCTTGGATCAGGCAGCCAAGAAGAACTTTCGGGTGGCGATGCTCACCGCTCATTCCCTCAACCCTGAATCTCTGAAACGCTCGATTGAACTGGGAGCCTGCGCGTATCTTCCCAAGGAAAAGATGGAAGAGATCGTGCCTTTTCTGGAGGATATTATTGAATCGGCCGATGGTTCAACCGTCTGGGGACGCCTGATGAATAAATTAGAAGGGTATTTCGCAATGCGGTGGGGAGATTTGTGGAAGAAGTCGGAGGAGAAATTCTGGAAAGATTTTGAGAAAAATACAAAGACAAAAAAGTAGCCCAGCTTATCCTTACATTTTGTGAAAGGGAAGGACGGGAATGAAGATCAAAGTGCTTGGCTGTTCCGGAGCGGAATTTCCTGGACACCGTCCCCCGAGCTTCTTATTGAACGGGAAGATCTTATTTGATACGGGAAGTGTGACCAATGTTCTTGACCTGAAGAGTCAGTGGAAAATAGAATACATCTTCGTCTCCCATTCCCATCTCGACCATATCCTGGGGATTCCCTTTCTTGCAGACAATCTCATCTTTGGGAGAAAGAGGCACCGGGTCAATGTCGTGAGCATTCCCCCAGTGATCAAGACGATCAGGAAGAGCCTTTTGGATGGGTCAATCTGGCCTGATTTCACGGTCATCCCCAATACCCATGCGGCCATTCTAAACCTGATCGAGTTAAGGTCCGGCCACTCGATCAAAGTCGACGGTTATACGATCACGCCTTATGTGGTCAATCATTCGGTTCCGGCAACAGGGTTTCTGGTGGAGGACAGAAGAGGGAGACGATTCTTTTATACAGGGGATACGGGACCCTCTGATGGGACATGGGAGAAGATAGGAAAGAGAGAGATTCACTGCCTGATCATAGAGACCTCCTTCCCAAACCGGATGGAGGAGATTGCGATCCGGACGGGCCATCTCACCGCTCGTTTGTTAAAAGAAGAGCTTTCCAAGATGATGAAACGACCCGAGAGAATTTATATCACCCATCCCAAGCCCCAATACTCTGACCTGATTAAATCCGAGATCAAAAGGCTCAACCTTGCTCATACAAGGCTGTTAAAAGACGGGGACCTCATTCAAGTATAATCAAAAGAACTTGTCTTTAGACTCGCTGGATGGCCGAAAATCGAACGACCATTGAAAAGAGAGTTGAACCATGGAAGAAAAAGTCCAGGGCAATCAAAGCACCAATGTGAAGGAACGTTTGTTTGATCTCCTCGTTCACGACCTCTCCGGTCCTTTATCGATTGCCTCCATGACTGCGAAAAATTTGCTGTACAACCCCAATCGTTACGGGTCCCTTACGGATGAACAGACACGGATGTTGGATCGTATTCTGAGAAATCTTCGAAAGTCTGAGAGATTGCTCAAGGAGATGGTTGAGATTCTCCGTTCAGAGGAAGGATTGTTTCGAAAGGAATTTTTCTCTGTGGAGCAGGCGCTCAGGGACTCTCTTTTGGATGCAATGGAGGGCATTGCGCCAATTCTTGTTGAAAAACTCTACAATGCCGAGAGCCGGGAAGAGTTCCAAAACCATCTCCAGGCACATGGAATTTTCATTGAGGTCGAGGGAAAATATTATAAATATCCATTTTGCCACGATCGTGAGAAGATCCAACAGATCCTGCGGAACTTGATGAGCAATGCGTTGAAATACCGCACGGAGCGCGTCAGGGTCACCATCCGCGGGGAGACGGATCTTCTCATTTTGGTGGAAGATGACGGAATCGGAATCCCTCCGAATGAACAAGAACTCATTTTTGAGCGCTTTGTTCGGTTAAACGATGAAAAACGTCCTGATGTTCCGGGCTTAGGGCTTGGCCTCACAGGGGTCAAGGCTTTGGTGGAAGCGATGGATGGGGAAATTAAATTGGCCAGCGCTGAAGGAGCCGGGACAACATTTATGGTCCGAATTCCTCCCATTCAATCCAATCTGAACGGGAAAAGGATTCTGGCGGTCGATGACGAACCGGATGTTCTGGAGGTCCTGGAGGATGAGATTCTCGGGGCCTGTCCAAAATGCCAGTTCGACAAGGCAACTTCCTACGAGGCAACTCTCGAACTGTTGAAATCACAAGATTACGATCTGCTGATCCTGGACATCATGGGGGTTCAAGGCTACGATCTTCTTGAACTGGCCGTGAAAAGAGGCCTTCCGGTTGCCATGCTGACCGCTCATGCCCTGAGCCCTGAGGCGTTGAAACGCTGCATCGAAATGGGGGCCCGTGCCTACCTTCCCAAGGAGAAGGTAGGAGAAATTATTCCATTTCTGGAAGATGTGTTGGCCTATGATTACGTTCCGGCCTGGAAGCGGCTTTATGAAAGGCTAAAGAAATATTTTGATAGTAAGTTCGAGACCGATTGGGAAGAGAAAATAGGTTTCGATTGGAAGTAGCCGGAAAGCGAAGGGTCCTTTCGGAATAATTTACCCGACGCAACGCCTATCTGCCGCGACGCCCGTTCATTAAAACCGAACGCGAAAACCCCGTCCTGTGAGCGGGGTTTTTCTTTATTTCTTCTTGACGAACTCAAAAGAATCAATAATCTTCTTCAAATCCTGACGATCATTGGTGCCCGGCTTCTCAAACAGCGAATAAATGATGAAAATTTGGTAGGGTTCCGTAAATCCATAGATCCATCCCTGTTCGCGTTTCACCCCTTTTACTGTATAGATCGCGTATTTTTTTGCAGCATACTGGACACCCTTCAGCGATATCGGTTCTGTCGGAGAAAACTCCGGTTTGATCGCATTTTTTCCAAACTCTTTTTCTAATTCAGCAACCATACTTTGCGTTGCAGAATTTGTGAGAATTTCGATATTTTTCTGGTTGAATCTCGCATACCGGCCTGCCGGCGTAAAATCGAAATTAATATTGGATTTGGTCTCCGGATTGTAGGCGTAAAGTTCCGTCTGCTCCTTATCCGTCGAAAAGGGTTTATCATAACCCAGCTCTTCCAGAAAATCTGGGAATTCGGTCGTCAGCTTCCAGTTGGAAGGAACCGTGACGTTAAAGGTATAGCGGATTCCAGTGAAATGATCCCCTTCAACCTTACCTGCCGGGGCAGCGATGTCTTCTTTCATCGCCGGCCGGACCGGAATCCCTGCACACCCCGAAAGAATTCCGAAAAGGATAATCACCATCAATATTTTTTTCATGATCCGTTCCCCCCTCTTCTAAGCTGGTTTCGATTCAATACTGTTCAGACCGAGTTGAATCTCGGTATCTCCAGTCGGCAACGGTACAATAAAGACCGGTTTTTGACTTCCCTGCAAAACGGATTTGGAAACACTTCCAAGAAGGGTCTGGGTCAAAAATCCCTTGCTGTGAGCTCCCAAAACAATCACGTCGCAATCCTCCTCGTCTACCACCTTTAAGATCTCCTCGGCGGGGCGACCGGGCCGAATCAAGATATCGGATATCAGGTCCACCGACGAAATGCCCGTTTGGGCATCCACTTTTATGGAGACATCCTGTATTTTCTCTTTGAATTTTCTTACGGTCTCTTCCCAACGATTCTTAGCCACCTGATGATCAAAATCCTCAAAGCTCACCAGCATCCGAGGGAGCGGTTCGACCACGTGCAAGATGACGATCTTTGCTTCGTCTCTCTTGGCCAGATGGACCGCATAATAGAAGGCATAGGCGGAATTTTTGCTGAGATCGGTGGCAAAAAGAATCGTCTTGATCTGTGGAATCATCTTTTCCTCTCGGCGGAGGAAACACGCTCAGCCGAAATTGATTATCAGCTTCTTATTGTCATTCATCGGAGAAAGTAAAGGAATACCCCCAAACCCATGAACAGGAGCGATGTCAAGAGCTTGACCGTCCCGGTATGCTCTTTGGTTGCGACTGCCATCCTCTCCGAAGTCACTCCAAAGAAGGCCGCCACAAAAATGGCCCCTAACGGAATGATGAACATGATATTGTAGAGAACGAGATTAAAAAATGCATAGGCCCTCAATTTTGGGATGGTCATGATATAGCCGATCGTAGGGAGATAGAGCTGCCCGGTGCAGACGACCTCTGTGGCAGCGATGACGAATCCGAGAATAAAGGTACCCAGGAAGCCCGCCTTACTCGATCGGGTCTGCACCCTGATGATACCATGAATCTTTTTCTTCAGGGCCATGGGAAGCTGAAGCTTCATTTTTGCCCCCTGGCCACGGCGATACAGAATATAATCATAAAAGCTGATGATCCCCAGCACAAAGGCAAAGACGGCTATGATGAGATAGATCGCTTTGGTGACCATGGGGAAGCCGCTCAGTTGGCGAAAACCGGCCATGAGCCCCATTCCAGCGATGAGATAGGCGATAAAGACGCCAAAGGTGAAAATCAGGCCGTAGGTGAGGATCTCTTTACTTTTCTTGCCTAAGAAAGAAAGGTAGGAAACGAGAAAGACGATCGTGGCAAAGGCACAGGGGTTGAGACCATCGATAAAGCCTGCGACCAACACGGTCGTCAGACCAAATTTCCTGAACCGCTCAATCATTCTTTGTTCCCCACTCTTCAGATCCTCTTGGGTCACTTTCTCCCAGGGTGGAGGAGCTCCCTTCCCCTGATATTTTGAGACCAATTTTTGGAAATTCTCATAACGAAAGTCACTTTCCAAAAGGTAGTCCTCACCGATATAGAGTTTAACAGGCTCCCCCCGTTTGGACTCCGGAATCTGATAGATTTGATAAAGAGCCTCATCAAGCTTTTTGTTTTCGTCCTCCATCGTGTCGAAGGCTCCTATTCTCAAATCAGGAACCTTGGAGACCCACTGCTTTAACTCTGACTTCTTCCCTTCGCAGTCAAGGCACCCGCGCCGATAGAGAAACGCACCATAGATAATCTTCTGAGATTTTTTCTCCTCCTCGGTAGGGGCCTGAGTGATCCACCGCTCTGTCTTCGTTACTTGCAGCGAAGGCCAGGACACGCCCCCTCCCCCAGCGTAAGACTTCACTAACCCCTCCAGATCTTTTTGAATCTTCGTCGCTCCCCCCAAGATATAATTGCCGATAATCACGACGGGAAGTTCGTTGTCCTTCTGGTTCCATTCTTTTTCGAATTTACCCAGAAGTTCATAATTTTCCAATTTGTTTATGGAAAAAGACTGAATCTCGAGGGGGTACTTCTTTGAAAGAGGCTGAATGAATTCTTCTTGGAGCTTTAACCCTCCGCTCTCTTCAGAATAGAAGAAGTAAAGCCTCACCGGTTCTTTTGAAAAACTGACCTGAGCGGTGACAGGGATCAGAAGAATGGAAACGAGACAAAAAATCCAGATCCAATTCTTTTTCATGGCTGCCTCACTTTTTGGGAATCTCAATCCTCAAGCCCCTTCTTAACTTGATGAGCCCACTCCGTCTTGACGCTCTTTAGAGATTCGGCAAGATACAACTGCCCCTCCCTTCGCACTTCTGCAGCTCTATCGTCATTTTTCAGATTTTTGTAAACCGCGACCAGCTTCAGGTCATTATCTGCGACTAAAAGGTTCGGCAAAAAAATGATCGTTTGTTCCCCATAGACGTTAAGATAGGCGTCATCTTCGGGGAGATGTTTCAGGACGACCCGCAGGAGCCGATTTGATTTTTCAAGGTGGAGGCGTGCCTCATTCCATTTACCTGCCTTCATGAGCACTTCCCCTTCTTCCTTCTCCTGCACACCTCCGCGGTAGTAATCATGGGCCGTGGTCGCATTCTCTTCAAAAACTTTTAAGCCACGGTTCTCGCTATATACCTTCTCAATATTTATTTCGTTTAAAGTATGAAGATGATCCTTTGGATAGGTCTTAGCCTGAGGCTCGTGTGTGTGAGTATCCGTTGCGCATCGGCTTACCAAGAATGCAACGATCAGGATGAAAACCAGGTACGATACTTTCTTTAAATGAACTCGATTCATTTTTTCTCCTTTAAAAGGTATTCAATCAGCTCTTTCATATTTTTGGATGTCCAATCCATTTCCTTGAGTGCTCTGGCTACGATTTTTCCCTCACGGTTGATGAAAAAGGTCTGGGGGCGACTCGAGACACCGTAGGCATTGGAGACCGCTGCATCGTCCTCCAGGAGGATGGGAGAGGAAAATTGATGCTCTTTCTTATATTTGGCGACGTCCTTCTCTTTTTCTTTTGTTGCCACCTTGAGCAGGACAAACTCCGCACCTTTCAACTCTTGACTCAGTTTCGCCAAAGAAGGAGACTCCCTCTGGCAATTCGGTCACCATGTTGCGAAAAAGTTTAGCAAAATGATCTTCCCTCGCAGCTCCTTCAGGGAGACCTTTCCTCCTCCAATCTCCTTTAGAGTAAAATCAGGGGCCTCCACCGCCACCCTGAGCTTTTGTACCCCTGCCTCCGTGAATTGAGCGTTTACCACCTGGGCGTTCAATGGAAGAAGGAGCATTAAGAAGAAGACAATCACCAGCACCACTAATTTTCGTTGCATGATCATTCCTCCTCAAACTCTATTTTTTTAGTTTAAAAGCGGTTAATTCCCAGTCAGATGTTTCATCCCAATAATCACTCTTTTCAAATTGGCACTTCAGCATGTATTTCACATCGGGCGAGTACCAATAGAACACTTTCCCTTCTTTGGGTTGGCCTGCCGCCTGCCCAACCTTTTCCTGTTTATATTCTAATTTGACAGCTTTGAATTTACCTGCTGGAACCGTGATCTCTTCCCATCCGAGAGGAGTAATCGTCTCAACATATGTCGTTTCTTGCGCTCCCAGGCTGGCAGGTTTAACGACATACTTGTCTTGCCAACTCTTTCCGATCTCCATCGGGAAATTAAAAAGTTTCTTGTTCCTTCCCTCGTAATTGATGCGTTTATCTTTTGCCACATAGTAGAGCCTGCTTAAAGATGGCTTTTCATAAATGATGGTAGAGTCTCTGCCGCCGATCGTATATTTCAGCGAGACACTGCCTTGATCAGCGCTCGCAACCGTGATGACTACGTCATCTCCCAAAACCCACCTGTCCCCCACATTCCAGGCAGGGGTATCCACCTTATCTTGACCATACGAGATCGCGGGAATAAGCGCGACCAAAAAAATCACTAAAAGCAGCTTCTTCATATCATTTTCCTCCTCTCACCATTTCCTCTCTTAAAATACCTAACCGCATTGAATGTCATATTACAAAAAATGCCTCAGAATATTCAGCCCGTGGGCTCCTTGTAGGGAACGCATATATGCGTTCCCTACGCTGGTCTTTAAGTCTGGAAAAAGGGAAAAATTTCATCAGGTTTGTTGGTTCCACTATACCGAAAGTGTTTATTTTGTCAATATAAAAATGCATTGTGAAAATTATTTTTTAATCTTTGACCAAACTCTTCTTTGTGGACAAAAATATGGAACAATGGTATCTTAAGTTTGGCTTTGCGGGGGAGAAGGGGCGAAAAGGCAATCGATGAAGGAAGTCTTATTTAATAAACTTCAAAGATTGAAGGAAGAAACAAAATACTTGGTAGATAATAGGCCCAAACTCCTTCGGGGATTGAATTCCTCTACTGAGACGAAGAAGATTGTTGAACGTTCGGTATATCTTTGCGCCGAGATAGTTCTTGATATTGCGGATCTCCTAATCATCAAGAAAGGATATCCGAAACCATCGACCTACAGCGATTCAATCTATAAACTGGGAGAATATGGCTTGATTCCGAAGGAGTTTGCTCAAAAATTTGTATATATTGCTGGAATCAGAAACTTTCTGGCCCATGATTATCAGAAGGATACGATCCCCGAATTAAAGAAATTCTTGAAATATGGACTTAACGACCTCAAGAAATTTATGACCTCTGTTGAGGCGCTGCTTTGAAAAGAGAAAAGGAAGCCATCATTGAAATGCTCAGCACAAGATCCGATGTCCTATTTGCATACCTTTTCGGGTCAAACGTCAAAGGCTATGCAAATTCAGAAAGCGATTGGGATATCGCTATTTATTTTAAACAGAATTTAAAGCAAAACGGCCGATGGCCTGAATTCGAATTAGAAGCTGATCTCTCACATGCTATTGGGGCACAGGCGCAGGTGATTATTCTTAATAGACCTCTGGCCCCCGTCTTCGGCTTTGAGATAATAAAACACGGGTTTGTGCTCATTGATAGAAACCCGAATCTCAGAAGTGATTTTGAGAATAGGATATTAAGGCAATACTACGATTGGCAATATTATCTGAATAGGCAGATGGAAGCAGAGCGACACCGATCCCGGATATAAAATCAGAGGGCCCCATTTCCCTCGGCCCTCTGTTTCTACCTCCAAAGATTTCATCTTCACTCATGATAAGTACAGAGATGGAAGGATGCGTTGTTGGGGTTGAGGGTCGCATGCAACCCGCTTGAGGAAAGATGATCTTCACATTTTCATCCGCATTTATCAATTCTTTTTACCTTCGCTTAAGTGTATCCCTATGATTCTCTATTATTCTCCCGCTGCTTCCTTTATCTGTAAACTCAACGATTTCAACTTGTCCATCCTTTCGCTCTCGATACATGACGTTCTTATTCTCCGCTACTGGAAAATATTTACCCGAAATGTCCTCGTATACGTCTACATTGAAAAGCGGGACGCCGATGTTTGGCTTGTTTCGACGTGAAAGACTGAGCAATCCCTCCTCGTCATACACAGTATAATTTCCCTTTTCACTTCTGTACCCCACCAAGTACCTACCATCTTCCTTATAATAAATGTCTGCATTCATCGGGTAAAGTCTACTGCCCACCATTTCAAAAAATTTCTTCCCCCGTATCTTGAAGCTCTTATTTGTGTCACACAGTGCCCATTCAGACGTGATCTTATCAGGACTATGGGTCAAAATGGTTCTGTCTTTATGAAGCGGGGCATTGCGAAGAAGTCTGTAGTCTGTATGGACTGCCGAAGGCCCTGTACAGACGTCGTGGATCACAACTGCGTCCTCAAAGGTACGGACCGCCTCATTGTAACGTTCCTCGCTCCAAACTCGTTCTATAAAATCATTGATATCTCCGTATATCACAGGCGCAGATTCAAAATCCTTTTGGGATATACCTATTCTCTGGGCATGCTTCTCGGTACAGAGCTTTTTCCAGAGATCAACATCGCTAACGGTATCCGAGCTAAAAATGAGGGTATCTTCGGCAGTTTGGATCCTTAGGCCAGTAACGGGAATGCCGTGCCATGAATGTTCTTTGATGGCCTCGATGGTGAACCCTTCCTCTTCATCCCGGTAAATGTTTTTGTTCTCCTGATAGAATATTTCAGAGGAAAAGGGATAGAAACTGTTCGGCTCGACCCATTCCCTGTAATCAGGGTCCTTAAAAAGCATCCGCGCCCTCTTGGATTTATTACTTATCACAATCTTGGCCTTGTCTGGACCTACGGTATTGCCCTCAAGGTCCTTTATGCAAAGACATGTCTTCCCGGGTTCCTCATCAACAGATACGATACGGTACCTTGCCCGTGGGCCTATAATCTGGTGCCTGACATAGTCTTCGTATGCGATATCTATTACTCTTTTTGAATCTACCGAAAGGCTTCTATTGAGTGCTGCACCCGATGCACCCACAATCTCATCGTTAACTTCTTCGGACGTAACGAATAGAATTCTTGACTCTGCGTCAGGCGCATACATATAGAAAAGCGCAAGGTCAGTAAACCATCTCTTGTGGTCATCATGACAATGGGTAATGATCAAGCCCTTGATTTTTTTCAGTTCATGGCCACCAATCTGCTGAAACAGGGGCGAACCGCAATCAACCAAATAACTGGACTGCCCAACAGTGACCTGGTAACCGATGCTCTTACCCATTCTTGAGAAAGGACCAAAGTCACCCAGTACTTTAACAGTGATTCCATCGCTCATAATAAAATACCCATAACCCGAATGTGTAGGATTGCAAGACCTAATCCTCTCTTTATTATTTTATTCCTTTTCTTTTTTTCAAGGAACCAATCTTATCCATTCCCAGTAGGGGATGGAGATTGCCACGGCAGCCATGACGATCAAGACGTGAGCGAACGCAAGTCTTAGGGTCTGCTCATGGCTGAACAACTTGCCTTCAGTATTTTCCAAAATGTTCTGGTACATCCAATTCTGATAGGTCAAGAACCAGGGGTTAGCAGAAGCCAGGATAACCAGGCCGATAATCATTGGGTGGATGTGAAGGGTGGAACTGACGGGTATGACGGAAATGATAGTAACCAATAGAGCAGGGGGCAGGGGAAGTATGAAACGGAGCGCCAGAACTGCAACACTGATCACCCAGAAAAATATCAGATGGCTGCCAGCGAAAATTTCTAAGTAGGGTTTTACTCCATTGGCGATGATCCCGCTCAACCCGCTTGAGGCGATCACGTTTCCAAAGCCGAGAAGAGCGCCGAATGAGATGAGAAAGTTCCAGTCGATATCCGATCTCACGTTCCTTTGGTCCAATACCGAACCGGCATAAAGGATTAGAAAGCACAGCATCGCCACCCAGGCTCCATTGATTTCATGCCAAGATTGGGTCAGGAAGCCCATCAGCGAAACGACGACGGTAGCAAGCGAAATCTTTTCGTGAGCTGTCAATGGCCCAAGGGTTCTTAACTGGGCTTCTATCACCAATGGATTCAATTTTCTTATTTCCCGGGGACGATAGAAGATAACGATCACCAGATAAGAGCAGAAGAAGAAAAACATTCCCAGGGGAAAGGCAACCTTCAACCAGTAGCCCCATGTGATTGAAGCGCCTACCTCGGCGGGCAGAAGTCCAAGAACGAGGAAACATGTGGCTGCTCCGTTCATAAACATGAACGACATGTGCCCGAAACCCAGGAGACATACCATAGCCATACCCACCGAACCAGGGTTCCCTTTCTTGAAGCCGACGATCTCACTAAGATTCAACACCAAAGGGCTTACAAGAATGAGTCTTCCATTGGGCGAAGGAATCACGGGTGTGAGCAGGAGGCCCGATATGGCCAGGCCAAGCGTTTGGCCGATGTAACTGGGTGGAAAATGTTTGATCACCAGAAGTACCAACCTGTAGAGGAGCCCGGTCTTTGAAATGGCAGCGGAGATAGCAAAAACACCGAGAACCAGGAACCACGATGAGCTCGAAAAACCCGATAATGCTTTTTCTGGGGAAGTCGCACCAAATAAAACAGCAAGGACCGCCAGCCCGAGGGAGACAGCGTGATATGAGAATATGCCTAAGCTCCAAAGAATGGATGCGGCCAACAACAACTCTATGAGGAGGATATGAGATTGTTTAAGGCCGGTCGTTCTCAGAAACAAGAAGGACAGGAGGCATAACGCGGTTGCGAAGAGGAGGCCCCAAAATCTCTTCTCTTTAAGAAATTTCAAATCTAAAAATGAGGGGATTGGCTGTGAAACGGGTACAGCTGAACTTTGAACAGCGGCCTGCGCTATGGGCAGCCTCTGTTCTATTGCCAACGCGCTACTCCTGTTTACAACGGCGTCGGTTTGGCTGAGTCTATTCGCTAACAACCCTGCGAAATTGACACCAAGGGAAGGATGTTTTTTGATGAGTTGATCAAAACGGTCCTTGGGGAGTCTCAAAAGAATTAAATCGGTCATGGCCTCAATATCCGCAGACCGCGGCCTACCAGTGAGCAGTGCCATTTCTCCAAAGCATTCTCCCCGTCCTAAAGAAGCGATTTCCGTTGACAGCCCTCCGCCCCCGTTTAAAAACACTCTTGCCATCCCATCGATAATGATATAGAGAGAATCGCCAGGTTCTCCTTCCTGGAAGATGATCTTCCCTGACTTGACCTCGACCTCTTCGAAGTTGGGGATTAGCCGGGCCAGGTTTATTCTATCCAGTCCCGATAGAACAGGAATGTCACTAAAATTTATGTCCTTCAAAGATGAACCTCACATCTCTCGGGTAATATGGAATAGAAATCTAGGGCGGGCTATTTTGATTGCGCTCGGCACAGTTCCACCTTCAAAATTGAGCACGCCCGTAGACACTAATTTCCTCCAAGTCAGTTGGCTCAACTTGGAGTTACGATTTTGCCTTTTTGAACCCCAGCTGTTCAGGTCAATTGGAAAGCGACCTGAATTATAGATCTTTGGTTGCAAATCTGCAGGTACTATCAGATTTAGCTACAAGAATTTCCCGAAAGCAGACATTAGGGCGGGGCCGTTTCTGGCCCCGCCCTGGAAAACAAGAATGAGCAACCCGCTTCTATGGACTGCACAAACTAAAACAATTGCCTGTATCTATGCTGCATTTGTAGATACACGACGCGGTGACAAAATAAACAGTTTCACAGGAAGGACTGTCAGAGCCTGGTCCAACCCACTTCAGTTCTGTTACCTTAAATGTAACGTTTGAGAGAGCGGACGGGGTCCAAGGTACCCGCCTAGTCGCAGGGCAAGGAGTCTGGTCCGTTGCGTCGTCACTGCTATATACGTGTGTGAAGCATCCTGATACTGGGTCTGGCGAGTCAGAACACACCCAGACATCCTCAATCTTCTCTTGGGCCGTGATATTAAAAGTTGGGGTACCCAATAGAGCAGGGGCATTCGGGTCACAAACCCATTGCGTACCGCTGCCGCACGAAAAACAAAGGTCTATGCCTTCAACACATCTATAAATGTTAGCCGAAGTGATAAAATCGACGGTTCCAGAACCTTGTCCAGCCCACTTTAGCGTTCCTGCACTAAATGTGACATCTAACACAGGTGAGGTTGCGCACCTGTTCGCGGCAGTCATGCAAACACTGCAATCCTGGTTCTCGGTGCAGTTTTGCCCTGCATACATGGCAACGGGAAAACCCGACGAATCTGATTGGATACAGATCCATTTGTCGCTAATTTGCACTTTACTGACCTTGGGCTCCAGGACATTGATCGACACCGTTGCGTCAGTCTCCGTGTAATTAGTGTCGTCGGGTTTAAAGTGGACGCTTAGAGTTTCGTTGTTGCCCACAGGAAGCTGGGCGCAAGAGGTTGGATTGTAGGTAAACGCACCCGTTAAAGGTCCATTGCAGCCGCTCGCCGTGGCATCGAGCTGCATTGTAGTCAGTGGACTCGGATTGGTAATGTCTGCCGGGTTGTCCCAGGTGATGGTTGGCGTTGCCTGGCTGATGACGATGGCTACATCGCCGCTCGCATCGTTGTAGTTGGTGCCGCCGGTAAATGTCCAGTGATCCGTGCCACCGGGCACGTTCGTGAACGTAGCGCCCCCCAGGTTGAGCGAGCCACTGAGATCCACGCCGCCAACGCCTGTTGCTGAACCGGCTGCCCCGTGTGCGTGGCAGTCGTAAACTCCTGTGTAGCCGACGCTGATGCTAGCATTGGCCTTGCTGATGACATCGTGAACCGTTACGCTGTCGTTGTTGTAGTTGGTGTTGCCGTCGAAGCTCCAGCTATCACTCGGGTAGTCCCCAGCGTTGGTATGCGTGGTACCGCCCAGGTGGAGCAAGCTGCTGAGGTCTTCGTTGTTCACGCCGGTTGCCGTGCCGGTCGCCGTGTGAGGGTTGGCGTCGTAGGTGACATTGTATGGCGTTACGGTGATCGTCGCATTCCTCTTGTTGATCGTCTGCCCGCCGCTCAATGTGCCGCTGCTGGCGGTGTAATTGGCGTCGCCACTGTAAGCCGCCGTGACTGTATGATTGCCGGCCACAAGCGATGAGGTAACAGCACTCGTTGCATTACCGTTTAAAAGAGTGACCGGTGAACCAAAATTTCCCCCGTCAATCTTAAACTGGACCGTGCCAGTCGGAGCATTCGGTGGATTCGATGTCACTGTGGCTGTGAAGGTGACTGATTGACCATAAACCGATGGGTTGTCGGATGAACTCACGCTTGTTGTCGTATTGGTTAAATTTTTGGCTGTAAAGGTCGCAACCACGCTCTTTGGACCACCCATCGTTACTGAACACGTTAAGGATGTGCCTGGGCAAGCTGTGGGCGAGCCGGCGACCAACCATCCTGTAAAGTTTGAATTCCCATCCGGTGCCGCTGTCAACATCACCGTGGTTCCACTGGAGTAACCCTGCCCGCAGTCAGAACCGCAATTGACACCATCAGGGGAGCTTGTTACGGTTCCATTGCCTGCGCCTGATTTTGTAACCGTAAGTGGGAATCCAGTGCTTAGTATCACCACGTTATCAAATGCCGCAGATACATAACCCGATTTACTGCTGTTATCTATCCCAATCACACGGGGACCAATACCCTTACCAGATTTGGGAGGCCCGGCAACCGGTACGGGAGTGGTTGGGTTATAAGGGACTGTGTTACCATCACAACCAAGAGAAACACTAAATCCATCCCAGGAAAGTGAGAACTTATGTGTTTCACTCAGTCCTACAGGTTTGAAAATCCCCGAGGTAAGAGGCGCATATTCGCCTGGTAAGTTGCAGTTGAATGCCGTGCATCTATTAACGCTGTAAAATGCTTGGGCACCACCGCTGCCGTTGTCCGAAATGCCAACTGAGGCGATGACATCACCTGTCCGATCACCCTGTATACCGCTTCCTGTGCCATCGTTATACAAACCAGCATAGAGTCTGGCCAGTGGACTTCCTCCGTTGTTCTGAAGTAGGTCAGCTCTTACATCCGCCTCAAATCCCAAGATAGCCTGGGAGTTAACAAAATTCATATTGTAGCCGCCGTTGGCGCCATTCTGGGTCAATTCTTGGACCAGTTCGCCATTGTCAATCACGCTGACAAGCTCTAAGCTTCCCCACCACTTCGATCGATTTATCGGAGGGGAATCAAAGGTGTCGTAAAGGGTAGGAGGATTATTTATGTAAACATTATCGAAGGTGGCGGAAATATATCCTCCTGCGTTTGCCCCATTGGTGATACCGGCTATACGGGTACCGATGCTCTTGTTTGGAATCTTCGGAGGACCAGCGTATGCTGGAAGGGCGCAGTAGTGCGGATTGAGGGGATTGGAATTAACATCAATACTTGTGTCCCCAAAGCCAAAGGTGAATGTAGAAGTTGAATCATCCCAGGAGAATGATATTGGATAAGTTTGGTTCGATGCAGCAGTGCCTAAAGACGCGCTGCAGATGGTATGCACCTCGTTTTGCAGATTGCAGTTAGGCGCAGTGCATTGTGTGATACTATAGAAGCCTTCCAGCTGGCTTCCGTTATGGCGAATGCCAATAACCCCTAATACATCTCCAGTATGTCCGCCTCCCGGAGTTCCAGTTCCATCGTTGTAAGCAAAACCCAAAAGGCCTGCGTTAGGGAAACTCCCACTATTTTCGTAGTCCTTAACGGTTAGGTCGGCCTGGAAGGATTTGACTGAAATGGAGTCATAGAAAACCAAATAATTGTTACCGTTTGAGCCATGGCGTCTGATTTGCGATTCGAGAACGCCGTTGTTGATTCGCCTGACAACCTCCAGATCCGCCCATACCGTGGGGTCAATTAATGGGGTTACTACTGCAACATAGAAGTCATCCAACGCAGTTTCCTCCCACCCTTGGACTCCAAGTACCTCAGGGGGCTCATTCCAACGAATCTTGGTGATGGGGGTGTTTGCTATGATTCCAAAGAAAACCGGGTCCTCCTCTGTCACACCATTCTTAGACAAAGGGATAGATGCGTTGGTACCGTCACTAAAAAATACTTCGATTATTCCGGGACCGTTTGCATTGGGATCCCAGGCGTCGATATTAAAGCCGGCTGCGTTATAAGCGAGGGATAAGTTAATATCATAATAGGTTCGTGTGGCTGAATCTGTTCGGTGACTCATATCCCACGCGAAGAGATCAAGCCCGTAAGGTGAATAACTCTTTGACCAGGCTTCAATTGTAGTCATATTGGATGTGACCGTGACACCAGGAAGCAATTGAACCCCGCTCAAATCCTGACCGCTATTATAAGAATTGAAGTCCTGAATCAAAGGTGTCACACTTCCCAGGGCTGTTAGGAAACCCGAAACACTGCTATAGGTAGTGTACGTTGCAGCAGATGTATGCCCCGCCGCGAAAAAAAACAGCAACACGGCGAGTATGCTCCCAACTAATTTCGCTTTCTTCATAACCTCCCCCTTTCTTCGTCGCATATCTGTAGCGTTCTTACGCATTTTAATCCCTGCTTCTTTCGTAAAGCCCAGAGCATGGAACATAGGGAATCCAGTCAACAAAAACCAAACACCACATATAGGACATCATTGAGGCCAGTTAACGGTGTATGGGTCAGTTGAGGTGCCCACTTTCGCCCCGGTAACGGGGTAGGTACTACCAGCTGTATTCGTACCCTGCATCGGCGTGATGCGACCGGTAAAGGGATTGGATGAGGTACATGCATTGTAGCTACCATCGCTGCCCGTTTTCACGGAGGTGGTCTGGTTCGTGCAGTTGGTGCCCGTGGTGCCTTTGCAAACTTTCATCCATGCGCCACTAACCGGCTTTCCATTATTATCCTTGACTGTACCAGTGATCGAGGGGTAAGTATAAGTAAATAGCGTACCATCGGGGAGATAAGTAGTAATTTGGCATGAACCCTTATTAACCGAACCTGTTGTCGGACAACGAGAGTCAGGACGCGTCCAGACCTGAAGCAGGGGGTGCTGCAGGGGGTCTATCCCTTGGTCTAAAAAAGTTTTCTTAGTCCAGGGGGCCCGGTCCCCTGAGTCACAATAACAGACGGATTTCGAAGGGTCCGTAGTATCGTAATTGCAACTAAATATATTTGCGGGACATCCTGATTCGCCTGCTGGTTCCCAACAAAGATCAATGCCGAGAGTATTCTGTTCTGTCGTCCCGGGCTTGGGTACATCAATAGTAAATGTTTGAGCAGTGATTAAGCCGCAGGACGGGGTAGCGATTTGACCGTAAACGAAATCGCTAAAAATCAAACCCACCTTCACCAGTACTGCATTCGGAAGGGCATAATGTATGCCCCTTAAGGTGAGGGACACCGTCATCGTATTCTGGTCAGTAAGCATGCTCCAATTCCATGTGTCATTTGTTGTCAGCCCAAATCCGAATCTAGTCAAGGGGTCCCCGGAGCCACCCGTGTATAAATTTCCGTAGCAGAGGTGGTTTTTAGGGGTACCGCAGAAGTAGGAACTTGGATTCCCAAGGCTCTGTGGACAGACAGGGATGAGAATGTCGACCCCATTAAATAGCCTTTTCGCCGTGGTCTTTGTAATTTTGTAGGTGTAGACGCTGTTACCACCCACAATGACCGGGAAAGTGCCATCACTCGGAATTGGAGTGCCATTAGGGTCTGCGACCTCAATCTTATACCCGTTCTTTTCAAGACACCATCCAGCAGGGAGGGTAGGATCACAAGCAGCACCGACCTTTATGGCTGAAAAAAGCATAAGGACACCAACTAAAACGGGCATCACCAAGCATATTTTTTTCATCTTCGTCCTCCTTTCAACAGTTCGTTCCAAGTTTTATATGAGTAATAGACTCTCCATAGCACCCCCTAAATCATACGTATCGTCACCTCCTTCTTACGACACTACATCGGCTTCCAAACTCTTACGGAAGGGACAGTGTAATCTTCCCGTAGATGAACCTCCCTGGCTGTATGCTGGGGTTAAAGTAATCTACGTCAAAAAATTGAAAGTGTCTGTTGAACAAGTTTTTTACCCCGAATGATATGAAACCATACCTTTTTGGCAACCGGTAATTGATGGCTGCGTCCAATAGCCAGAAGTCATCTGAACCGTGCACAAATGGTCCAGCCGCGACCGGATTTTGCCGTTGGAAATCACCGCGCTGGTTTACATAAGAAGCCTTAAGTATCGCGCTTAATCCGGAAGGATGGTAGAAATTGACTCCAAGAGGGACACGATTGGTGGTCACCTCGCTTACGCCCAGGGCGCCGCGCGTTTCATTCCTTGTATAGTGCTCATACAAATATTCCGCAGTCAGCCCAAACCACTTGTAGGGCGTCCAGTAGGCATAGGCGCGGGCCACACTCTCGCGCCATTTCTCGCTGGTCACCACAGGGACGGCTCCGGCAAGCTCCGTAACCGGGAACTCAAGAGATCTATAGAAAAACTCCGCTCCTCCGTACAGGCTCTTTAAGAATTTCTGGTCTATGCCTGCCCCGTAGTTCCATGTCTTTGTTTCATTCGGGTCATCGAAGAACTGATTGAAGCCAGCCACCTGTGTGGGCTCAAGGGTCTGATTCGTAATCAGTGTCCTTTTGAGGGCTTTGAATACAGAGCCCCGCAAAGTAGTACCTTCAAAAGGATTCCACGTAATTCCAAATTTGGGATTACACTCATTCTTGTCCGTGAGTCCACCTCGCAAAAAGTCGCCAGTTAAACCAGCAGTGAACGTCAAATTTTTCAAGGGGTTAATATATGAGTAAAGATAGATATTGGTGTGATCGATGTTTCTGTTAATGCTGGAAGGGAGTAGAATTAGGCCCCCCAAATTTATCGCAAGGAGAGCTTGAGTGTCCGAATCGACATTGAAATATCCCACGCCGCCAACAAGGTTGATATATTTTGAGCGAAACAGGTACTGAAGCTCACCGCTAAATGCATCACCAGTACCCTTGAAACCGTTAAATATATAAAAGTTGTTAGGGAAATTACGTGTATCAAAATCCTGGTGTTGATACATGAAATTCCCGATAAGATCAGAACCCGGCGAAAAGTTCTGATGGAAACCCAGGCGCACCGAAGTCCGCTCATCGGTATTGTTAAGGTTCGGCGCAAAATCATCCTCAGGGAATCTTTGGGTAAGATCGCCGCTCTTGGTATTCCTATATCTAAATTCACCCTGAATGCTTGTTTGTGGAAAGAGATTGTATTGGAGAAATGCGTTATAGATTTGGTCCTTAAGGTCATCGTTTGTTCTGAACCCGTTTGTCTTAAAGTAGTACTGACCAATGCTGAAGGAAGCATTATCGTAGATCCCTGAGCCAACAATTTCTTCACCGAATGTGGCGTGATTACCCACAATGCTGTTCACCTGCAGTGCTACACGATTCCTATTGAACAGGGGATTGAATTCATTGAAGGAGAGGTCAGAAGGGCCCCCGCCACTGATGACGAACAGGTTGCTTTCTGCAAGGTGGGGCTGAAGCGGGGCGATGTTAATGGGCTGAAGAAGCTGGGAGATGAGCAGTTCGCTGACCCTTGCAACCTCGTGGCGGGGTAATGCAGAATAGGTGTCAGCCAGAAACCTGTGGCCGGAAAAGTCGGCCGGGTCAGTGTTAACCGATTTCCAGCCCTCGACCAGGGCTCTTTGCTGAAAGCCGAGGTCTGTATATATGCGGGCAAGGCTCGCGCTCCGTGCGGCCAGGTCCGCGTCCAGCAACAACTTCGAACGATAAATCTCTCGATTGTCGTTTAATTCGATTGCCTTCTGTAAATCCTCCAATGCCTCTGCAGGCCGGTTCGTTGTCTGTTTCTGGATTGCATCGTAGAAATAAGGAGTCGGATCTGATGGGTCAAGCTTTTTGGCCATCTCAAACTGGCCCGTTGCAAGCTTATCTCGTGTCTCTTCATAGTAAGCCTTACCCAGGTAGCTCCGAATAAGGGAATTATCAGGATCAAGGCTTGCAGCTATCTCGAGTTCCCTTGTTCCTTCGAGAAGACCCTTGTCAACCATCTTGAAAAAGTCCGGTTCCCACTTTGGCCAGCCACCCTCGCGGATCTTTGCCAATCCAAGTCCGAGCCTGGGCATCGGGTCTGCCTGATCCAGCTCAATCGCTCTTTGAAAGGCTTCTTTCGCCTTTTTGGTCTTAACCTCAGTCAGGTAAGCGAATCCCAGAACAGTTTGTGTCCTTGAGAGATTTGGGTTTAGGCTAACCGCCCTTTGTGCCGATTCAAGAGCTTTGTTGAGCTCACCGAACATTAGCCAGACCTCAGCAACCCTCGCCCAGGCCAGGGCATTTTCCGGGCTTATTTTCACTGCCTCTTGCAAGCTTGCTCGCGCACCTTCAAGGTTAAAATTCGCCTGCTGGGCGTAAGAGAGTGCGATTCTTGCTGAAGCGGACTTAGAATCGGCGTCAACCCCCTTTTTTGCGAGATCGAGCGCTTTGCCTTTATCGTTCTGTGTCACTGCGATGACCGATTGGAGCGCCAGGGCATCACTGTTGTTCGGTGCGATACTAAGCGCCTTATCAATGTCGGCTTTCGCTTCATCCACACGGCCAACTGAAAGCAGCAGAGAAGCACGATAAGCAGAGAGACGCGCATCTCGAACTTTTTCAGGTACCCCATCAATGCTTTGAAAGGCTGCTGTAAAGTCGCCTCTTGCATAAGCATCTGCGGATTTATTGATCATTGCCTGGTCTGATTCAGGGAGAGCCTTAAAATCGGCAGGGGTATAATAAAAAACAGGCGGGTAATAAAGGGTCCATTGGACCGCATCCCGGGGTTTTACCACGACACGCAATTCAGGCCCTTTGCCTTTTTCGGCTACGACTGACTGACCTGTGGTAATTGCAACTTTGCCTGCATCATTTGATGCTAAAACTTTTCCTTCGAATACCGAGATGAAGGTCCTGTCATCATCGACCCTCACGAAAAATTCAGTTCCCTCGATACCAGCGTTCACAAACGCTGTCGTTACATCGAGGTTCTTAGGAGCGCGACTGAAGAAATGGGCAGCACCCTTGATCATTTCTACGACCGATGTCTTTTCGTCTTTCATTCCTTTGAGGGTAAGTGTGGTATTCTGATCGAGGCGCAGGACTGGCTGGTTGATGAGGGCAACATCTGCCCGGCTCTTGTCCAGTACCCGTACGGTATCACCGGGACAATAAGTGTTGTTCAGTTTAGCAGGTTGCCACTGCGTCTCGCCCGCCATTCTCACCTGAACGGTCCCCTGTATTGAAACAACTCTGCCAGCCCATTGCTTACACCTCTCCTGAGGAAAAGCGTTAGGGACTAATAAAGTAATAATAGCGGCCGCTACCAAAAGACCCAAAAAACTCAGGAATGTTCGCCTCATTGCTCCCCTCCTTCTTTAAATCCTCGTAGTGGCAAATCGTTTAGTGGTCACGAAGCCCGTTTCGGCTACTGGTTACGGTTACGTCGAAACAATTAAGATACGATATATGTAGCCTTTTATTAACGATACCGGCCTCGTTACCCTTACCCTTTGACTTCTTGACTTCTACTTCTTATCCATGCGAACCACTCCATCCCACTCTTCTCCTGGTGGATTCTGTTTATGCTCCTCGCAAAGTTTCATATAGAAGCTTGACGGACCATCCTCTCCTAACTGTTTAAAAGATTCGGAAAATTTTTCTCTTGCCTCATCCCACGATTGCCTTTTGAAAGCACTCAGGCCCTCAGCAAATATCATACAAGCACTTCTTACTTTTTCTTCGATCCCTTCCTTTTGTCCCAATAATTCATGGACCACAACAGGTTTAACCTTTCCAGCCACCCTAAATTTGCCGACCTCCCTCGTTTGAAAACCGTTCAGTTGAGTAACCATCTCCTCCGATAACAATAACCGTGTGCTCAGACTTTTATTGAGATATTCGATTCTCGATGCAGTGTTGACGATATCGCCCATTGGGGTATACTCATAATGGTCCAGAGCCCCAATGTGCCCGAGCAGGATATGTCCGCAGTGCATCCCGATCCGTGTCTTCAGATTGGGATATTCCGATGATTCGAAAAACACTTTTAACTCTTTCTGGATATCAATGGCTGCCGCGCAAGCCTTCTCCTTGGCCGCCTCCTCAGAGCTTGTAGTTGCCCACAGGGCCAGCATGGAGTCACCAATCACACCTGATACATACCCGCCGTTAGTTTTTACAGGTTTAAACATGGTTTCGTAATACCGGTTCATCAAACGGCCTAAATCCATAGGATCAAGTGTCTCCGATAATGTCGTGTACTGCTCCACATCGGTAAAAAGACAGATCCCGTAAACGACTTCAGCCTTTGTCTCGATCTGCACAATGTCCTTCGCAATCTGCTCGACGACTTCCCTGGGGAGGTGGTATCCAAGAGCCTTTTTGATGTTCTGGCGCTCCTTATTCACATCCACATAATTCCAGATGAGACCTCCGAAAAAGGCAATGGGGGTTTGCAAGAGTAACGGAGTCACAATCGGGTACCAGGTATCGGTTGACTTGAATTGATAATGAGCCAGGAAAAGATAGCCAATACTCAACCCCACGACACTCAATGCGGAGACAACCATAGGGAGGATTCGACAAATCACCCCGAGGAGGGTGCCCCATATAAGAATCATGATTATCAGGAGAAGCAAACTCTGCTGTCTTAAAGGCTTATCTTGCATAAGATTTGAGAATGCCGTGGCAGCAATTTCTACCCCGCCGATAAAAACGCCATTTGCCTGAGAAAAGACCGTATAAAAGCTATCCTTTCTTTCTGCGAGCAACACCTCCGAGAGCCCAACAAACACAGCCTTCTCTTTGAGGTCTATTTTCTTGTCGCCCACTTTTCCGTTGTGGAGTTGCAAAGCTTGATAATAGGGTAGGGTGGGAATCGATCGAGGTGGCCCATAGTAATTGATATATTGCCTATTTGGTCCCTGGTACATATTGATGAGCGACTTCACCATTTGATGCCTTTTCCCATCAGTACGCAAGCTGTTTGAGTTCTCTAACTCCTTCAGCATCCTCTCCCCGAGCGAGGGTTCATTTTCAAACATTTCCCTGACCTGTCGAATCAACCCTTTGACATTTCTTGTCTTAATGGCTTCACCGGGATCAGGGGGTAATTTTCCGGCCTGATTTGGACTTGCTTTCTCCAGGAAGTGGACAAAGTCTTTATATAAGTCCAGATTGAAAAGCTGGAACACGACCACGGGAACTGTAGGAGAATCTCCTGCTCCTGTCTGGAATGTCCAATACTGGTTCACTTTGAAGGGGATTCTGGGCAAAACAAAAGGAGCTGTGGCTGCAGCAGGATCGGAAAAGAGGTCAATGGGTTTTATGATTTTCACAATACTCATGACATCGTCGGGAGAGTTTTCTTTATCTGATAACTGAACTTCTTTTGCTTTGAGGGGCTCACATAGCACTACGTTACCAGCCTTCTGGATTGCCTTGGCAAATAGATTGTCATCCTGAGCAACACGGGGTTCTATGAAATGGACGTCAAAGGCAATCACCCTGGCGCCTTCTCTCATCAAATTCTCAACTAACTGTGCATGGAATGAGCGAGGCCATTTATCGGGGTTTTCGGGCAAGTTCAGCTTCTCAGAGGATTCCTTGTCTATGCTGACGACGAAGACATCAGTGGGTTTCGGCTTTTCTCCTCTCATTTTGAATAACAGGCCGAGGCCAAAATCCTCGTCGAAGGTATGCCAGGATGGGAGAAGGCTCGCAATCACTCCCACAATGCCAACGAGTAAACCCAAAATGATTGCTTTGCTTAATCGAGACGACATGGTACAACTCGCTTGGGGATCTGTTGAGCAGTTCGGCTCCCCATTTTTAGTTTAACTCCGTATCACACTCCATATCACAAGAGAGGTTACAGATTGGTTACAGATTCGGGCCTTTTTTCTTATTTCTTTTTCTCCCCCCATTTCCACCGGATTGGCCTGGGCTCTTCCTTATTGGATTCAAAATATCCCAAAGTTCGTAGACGTTTTGGAATGCTTTCTTTTCGTTTGCTCCAGGCTCTTCAACAACCCCAACAAGCAGCCTCGGATTATTCTCTTCTCTGCGGTAGATGCGAACTAAGTAACTGTCCATGTCCCCCCCTTAAAGAAGCATGGTACCCGCCTGGATAAGTTGCATATCACAGATCAGGTTACGGATTGGTTACGGGTTCGTGAGTTTCTCCTTATTCTGTTTCTTTTTCCGATTTTTTATTTTTCCTCGAACGTTACTGCTCTGTTTTAGCGGATTCAGAATATCCCACAATTCGTAAAGGTTTGAGAATGCTTTCTTCTCATGCACTCCAACTTCCTCGGCAACTCCTACCAGCAGTCGCGGATTATTGTCCGCCTTGCGGTAAATACGAACCAGGTAGCTTGTCATTGATATCTCCGATATCTCGCAAAAGACGCGAATAAGTAATGAATTACTCAAATACCGCAAATAGCGCGAATGTTAACGAATGGATCTAATATTCGTGTAATTCGTTTTCATTCGTGTTTTTCGTGGGGCAGAAAAAAAATAGCCTGGCATTGACATTTAGATGCCAGGCTTGTGGAAACCTCACCCCCATGTTCCCCCCTCTTAATTCTGTGAACAGTAGGCAGTGATCAGTAAGCAGTAATTAGTTATAAAATTTCGAGCGAACAAAATATCGTTTAATGGTGACGACGCTTGTATCGAAGCACGAAGCTTGAAACACGAAACTCGAGCATCGAGAATCCTCGGGCAAGCCTCGATACGAGCTTCGACAACGAAAACCTTTATTTTAACTTCAAACTCTTAAGATTAAGGGCCGATCCTGAGCGTTCGAAATGGATAAAGCCGAACGGTGGTCCTCAGGTATGGCAGCCGAAAAGTTGAATCAAGCTATATCACAGATGAGTAACCAAAAGGTAACCAAATTCAAGAGGGAAGGATCTTGTGGGCGCAATCCTAACCCGCTGATATGAGAGTCGTTTTTGGAAAACGAAATATTTGACCCCAGGAGGTTTTGAATTATTTTAGGATAGGTGAAATTTCCGGATGTCAATTGCAGACAAATGGGGACAACCCAGAGACGAGTAAATGCATAAATGAGTGAATGCGAAAATGTGTGAATGCGTGAATGGGTACGCGGAAATGCGTAAATGTGTAGATGCGGGGAAGCGTAAATGGGCAAAAGAGAAAATGCGTGAGTGCGTAAGGTCCGGGCATTCTGTTTCTGTTGACTTTTAATCAGTGGCATTGTAGTATAGTAATACAGTATTACATTAGGAGGAACATTATATGGGAACTACAGTCAAAGTTAGAGAAAAATTCCAGGTAACCATCCCGGAAGACGTCAGGAATAAGATTCCTTTAAAAGTGGGGGAACGGGTAGAGGTGAATGCCAGGGGAGGGGAGATTGTGATCCGCCCCGTCGTGGAGATTCCCAGAAACCAAAGCTGGTTCTGGAGCCAAGAATGGCAGGAACAGATAGCTCAGTCTATGAAGGACATTGAAAAAGGAAAGGTCAAGGTTTTCAAGTCGGTGAAAGAGGCGAAAAAACAGTTTGGCGACTAAGATTATTATTCCTGATACGATAATTAAGAGACTCAACGAGCTTCCAAAGGAGATCAGATTGAAATTCTGGGAGCAAGTTGAGAGACTTATCAATAGGAGGCCTCCCTCACCCCCCCCTCTCCCCGCTGGGGAGAGGGAAGGGGAGAGGGGTTTGAGGAATGAAAAACTAGAAGGCACGAATCAATGGGCCTTCAGTATTACCATGAATTATAGGGCGACTTATATTCGGGGTGAATCGAGTATCGTTATTACGGCTGTTGGAACACACAAAGAAGTTTTAGGAAGCTAAATGTTATAAAGCGAACTATCGATTATTGCCTGGAAATCTTCTGAGCTTGCTTCCGCTCTTGCTCCAACCCGTATTGTCTTATTTTTCCAAGGAGCTGATTGAGATCTATTTGATCACTGGATATCGTTGGGTCATCTCGACTTTTTCTTTGTCCCTCTTTGGCAAACTTCCTCCTTCCTCCTCCCCTCTTTGGCAAAGAGGGGGAAGGGGAGATTTTAACCACAACAGGTTTTTAGCATCTGTCATGTTTTTTCTGAGATGCTGCGATAAGGTTTTCAACTGTTTATCATAAGAAAGCATTGGTTTTGAAAATCCCCCCGCCCCCTTTTCCAAAGGGGGATGTTAGAGGTTGCCCTTTGCCAATGGGGAATGATACGGATGACAGCTATGCCCCCATGGGTGTTAACGGGATTATTTCTGTCATTTTTTGCTCGGCTTTTTACTTGAAGGGCTTTCTCGTCTTTTGGGTCCAGAGGAGCCGACTTTTTCCAGGATCTTTCTGTAGATTGCGCTCGTCGTGGAATCGGGTTTGCTTTTGAGCTCTGCCTTGAGGGCCTTTTTGCATTCTCCGTAGATCTTTAGGGCATCATTATACATACCCTTGCTCGAGTAGAAGGTCATCAACTTCTGATACGCTTCCTCCAAAAGAGGATCTTCTTGAATGACCTTCCTATAAGAGTCAATTGCCTTTTTTATCGCCCCTTGTTTCTCGTAGAGGCGAGCCATCCTGTTCAACGTTTCGATAAATTTTCTTCTCAGCTCCTCTCTTTTCTTGTCTGCCCACGGTGCATAAAGTTCATCCGGAAGAAAATCTCCCTGGTAAATCTCCATGGCCTCTACGTAAAGAGAAAGGGCACTCTTCATCTCTCCTTTTTTTTCCTTTTCCTCCGCCATTCTGAGAAGCGATACGAACCGTTCAGCGTCCACCTCACAGAGTTCAGCGTCGAGATGGATAAGGTTATCGTGGAGGTGGACGTACGAAGATGTGAAGTCCTTATGGATGGAGGGCTCCAGAGATTTTCGCAGCCGTTGCAGGATGGTCTTAAAATTTTTTTCTGCTGCCCCGGGCTTTTCTTCGGGCCAGAGCTCATCGATCAGAATTTCTTTTGGAATGCTCCGCCCTCCATAGGAAATGATGGCCTCCAGGAGTTTTTTAGGCTGGATTCGATCCCATTCGGTCTCCTTCATGTGAGAATCGCCGCGGTACACCTGAAAGGACCCTAAGGTCTGAATCCAAAGGCGAGGGGCCTTTGAACGGTGAATCCTTCTTCTGATCTCCCAGACCTTTTCCCTGACCTGGGGATCCGGATGACTTGTCAGATTCTTCATCCCTTCCGCTGCCAATGATTCGAGCTGCGTCGAAAGGAGATGGGCCGCATAATCGATGGCACTCTTCACCCCCAACTCTAACGTCAGAAGGCATGCCTTCATAAGATATTTCGTCCCCAGGGTGTAGAAGTACTCATATTTTCTGTCTTTCGCAATCTTAAAACCGGTTAGCAGGTGTGCAGCCGCATCGTCATTCCTGGCCTGATCGTGGAGAAGAAAGGCGGTCGCGATATGCACCTCTGCCAGGGAGACGTAACTGGAGATGGACGAGAAATATTGTAACGCTTCACCGAGTGCCTTTTCGGCTCTTTGATATTCCTTGAGATGGGTGAAGATCAGGCCCATTTTTATCTTGTTTCGGTTGATGTGGTACTTCGATGGCGCTTCATTTGAAAAGGCATCGATGGATCGATCGATCGCTTCTTTCGCTTCTGCGAGATCACTCTTATACAGATAAATCAACCCGAGCAATCTAAAAGCCGATCCCTTAAGTAAACCGTTGTTTAAGGTCAGAGCCGTGCTCAGGTACTGCTTGCCGATCTTCTCTGCCTCTGAAAAGTCTCCCTGAGCGGCGCTAATGTATCCTGATAATTCGTATATCCAGGGGTACATATGTATGAAACCGTGCGTCTCGGTTTCCTCCTGAAGTTTTTCAACCAGAACCTGCGACTTCTGAAAGTCGCCCCGGTGGTTTGCCAGGAGACACTGAACCATAAGTTCTATGGCTTTGAATTCCGGATAGACACTCTTCTCGGCGACCCTTTCGATTTTTTTACGCGCCCCATCCGCCAAAGAGAATTCTCCAAGCAAAACAAAGCCGAGGGCAGAAAAGCACAAAGCATAGGCCTGAAGACTGACATCTTTTAACTGTTTAGCGATAGAGTGAGCATTCTGGCAGGCCCAGATCCCTTTACGAATATCGCCTTCTCCCATGATGCGACCCAGCCCGATGAAACACCAGAGGAACGCCCTGTCATAAAGGGATTCATTCAACTCCAATCGTTGAAGGATTGCCTCTCCTTCCTCAATCAAGCTTTCTATGGGCGCTAAGTAGATGCCCCCAAAAATTGAGGTTCCGATGAGTTGTGCAAGAGAGATGAGCATGCCTCTCTTATTTCCTATTTCTTTGAAAAGGGTGTAAGCCTTGTGAAGGGCAATCAGATTTTCCCTTCCTCCCATGAACCGTCTGAGCATTGCCAGATACAAGAGGAGCCACGGATTATCCTGGACGATTTCTTCAGGAAGGGCAAGAAGCCATCGGGAGAGATCCTCTCTTCTTCCCTTTTGTAATAAGTTTATGCCCAAACGCTCCACCACGGCGGCTGCCTGAGGGTAAGCTTTTGCTTCAAGAAAGTATTTAACCGAATTCTCCAATTCTCCCCTCTGCTCATAAAGCGTTCCGGCCCTGAGAAGCAAGGACCTCTGTTCCTCGGGGCCCACTGATGTAATCAATTTTGCTTTTAGGAAATCTCTCAAGAGGTGATGATACTGGAACAGCCATCCCTTTTTCTCATCATAGTATGAATGGATAAAGAGGTTTTTCCGCACATGTTCCCGAAGGATTTCCTCGGTCATTTCCATCCCGAGAAAATCTCTTATGAAGGCCGGTTCGATCAGGTCGATCAGGGATGATCTTATCAAAAATTCTTGAACCTCCTCCGATTGAGAGGAAAAGACCTCCTTGCCAAGATACTGGAAGATTTCCCTTTTAAAATGGTCGGGAAAGTCCTCTGAAATAAACTTCTCCCTGTCCGGCTCTTGAAATCGGGCGAGGAACTCAACAAATAGGATAAGGCCCCCAATCCATCCCTCCGTGGCTGAGTGGATTTTTTTCAATTGGTCAGCCTCGAAGGAGATCCCACGAACTTTCTTGAGAAATTCCCTGATCTCATCCTGGGTGAAGGCAAGGTCTTCGTTGGTCAAGACCAGCGCTTGCTGCCGCATCTTGAGATGCTGAAACTCGACAACAGACGGGGGCATTTCTCTGGATAACCAAAGGAAGTGAATATTGGCTGGCGAATCTTCAACCAAGACTTGAAGGAATTTAAATGCAGGAGCATCCGGGGAAAGACGATCCAGACCGTCTATGACAATCTGAATCGGGATGGAGATCTCATTGAAAATAGATTGCGTCCATTCCCGGTAAAGAGGGATCTCTTCCCTCGGCCCAATGATCGGCTGAGGATAAGAAAGAAGGTTTGAAAAATGGGTGTCCTTCAGGACATGGAGAAGGGATTGGGCGATCAGGTGGGAAAGCGTAATGGGATCGCATTCCGATTTGTCCAAGTTGACCCAGGCGGATGGAATATCCGATTTCTTCACATAGGAGGCGGCTAAGGTCGTTTTCCCCTGGGCTGCCTGGCCCAGGATAAGAATCAATTTCTTGTCCTTGTTTTCTTCGATCAGATTCAGGAGGCGTGGCCGGTATAAGATTTGCGGCAAATAAGGAGGTATGACTCTGGAGATGTTGCCAGAAGGATCCACAAAAACTCCACTCTCCCCCAAAACACTGGAAATATAGCATAGCGGCTTGAAAAATCAACTACAATTTTAATGAGTGCCCACCCCCAGTTTTTATTGCCCGTGACCGGGGTAAATCCCTTCCGAGGCTTCATAAGGCCCGCGTTGAGGGCAATCAGGGTTGAAACCCGATGATCTTGAAACCCCGGTTCCTCCTTACGACGTATGGCAGCAAACCCTAAAAGGCTGGGCCGATGAAGCCTCTTCGGGGACCCGCCCCGGTCGAGCAAATAAAAAAATCTGCGCAATCTTTTTTGGAAAATCCCTGCCTACCGGAGGCAGGTGCGTAATCAAGAGAGCTGGAGGAGTTTTTGACAGTTCTCATATTTTTTACTTGACAGAGAAGGGCGTTTTTCCTATAGGTAAGTTAAAATACGAGCGAAGTTACTAAGGGGTACATAATTGAAAAGACATATCGTTGCGAAAATCTCCCCCTGCCGGTAGGCAGGCCCCTCTTTGCCCTCCGGGCCAGAGGCCCTATGGGCCGGCGGCCAAAGAGGGGAAATTCCTCCCTTTGCAAAAGGGAGGGCAGGAGGGATTTGGTCTTCGACGTCCATACTAATTTGAACTCCTTAATATAACCATGCAAGGATCAAAGGAAAGCAATATCTCTTTCAAAGATCGGCGAAAAGGTGATCGGAGGAAGACTTTACGCCGGGGCGAGGATAAAGCCCGGTACCATGCCGAGCAAGAAAAGGCTCGGAAGCTTCATTCTTTGCTGGAGCTGGGTCAACTGATCGGCGTGGATCTACAGCTCCATGACATGCTTTTGCAAATTTCTCAAAAAGCCTGCGAGGTTATGGAGGCAGACCGTTGTAGCATTTTCCTCCACGATCCCAATACGGATGAACTCTGGTCAACGGTCGCGATGGGCATGGCAGGCAAGGTGATCAGAATTCCTTCAAGCATTGGATTTGTAGGATATTGTTTCCAGACGGGGGAGACCGTCAATTTAGAAGATGCTTACCAGGATGAACGGTTCAATAAAGAGGTGGATTCAAAGACCGGTTACCGCACGAGAAGCGTGCTCTGCATGCCCCTTTATACCCGGGCGGGTTCGAGATTGGGAGTCATCCAGCTCCTCAACAAAAGCGAGGGAATTTTCACTAAAGAAGACGAAACGTTTCTCCAGACTTTCGGGAATAATGCCGCGGTCTTTATCGAGATGGCACAGCTCCAAAAGGCCAGAATCGACGCCCTGGAGCAATCCCGGAAGGAACTTGAACAGGTGAGTAAAGCAAAAGGCAGAGCCCTGGATCATCTTTCCCATGAACTGAGGACCCCTCTTGCCGTGGTTCAGGGGAATATCAGGATTTTAAAGCGAAAGACCCAGGCACAAACGCCTCCCCTCATCAAGGAAGAAATTTTTGAGTCTCTCGAGAAAAACCTGAATCGTCTCTCCGCGATTCAACAGGAGACAGATCAGATTATCCGGGCTCACGAGGAGATAGAGAAAATGGACCGACCCGAAGAACTGGACGTCGGAAATCCTATTTCCCGTGAGGGAATTGATATTTATTCTCTTTTGGCGCATCTGTTGGAGAATGTAAAACATCAAGCCAGTCATCGGAGCGTTGAGATCAATTTGGATGGGGGGAAGGATATCACTTTGACCGTGGACCAAGAGATCTTGGAGGAAATTGTCACCGGTCTATTAAAGAATGCCATTGAGAATACTCCTGATGAGGGAATCATCCGAATGGTTTTAGAACAGAAAGGCCGATGGCTCCAGATCAAGGTAATGGATTTCGGTATCGGGATCACCAAAGAAAACCAGAAGCACCTCTTCGATGGTTTATTTCACACCCTCGACACGGAACTTTATACTTCTAAAAAGCCCTATGACTTCGGGGCAGGGGGCAAGGGGCTCGATCTGCTCAGGATGAAGACCTATGCACAGCGCTTCGGTTTTGACATTTCGGTAGCGAGTCAACGATGTCCCCATCTTCCGACGGACGGAGATCTCTGCCCGGGGAAGATTTCGGAATGCCCTCGTTGCAAATCCCGCGATGATTGTCTCAGTTCGGGTGGTAGTACGTTTTGCATCTCTTTTCCTACGGCAAGAGGAGAATCTGTTGAAAGGATTTCAATTTAAGAAACCGAAAGAGAAGGAAGAAGGCTCAGAGCAGGCAACGCCCGGCCAGAAGGAGCGTCTGTTCGATCTTCTGATCCACGACCTGGCAGGACCGCTGGCAATTGCGTCGACGAGCACGGCCAACCTGTTGCATAAGGCAGAACGATACGGAGCCCTTTCAGAATCCCAAAAACGCGTGCTGGAGCGTGTTGAAAGGAATGTCGAGAAGGCCCAGAATTTGCTCCACGAAATGGTCGAGATTCTCCGCTCAGAAGAAGGGCTGTTTCAACGAGATTTTTTCTCGATCGAAAAGACGGTGCAGGACTCCCTGCTCGATGCGCTGGAGATGCAAACGCCTCATGCAGTGGAAAAGCTCTGCCTGGTCAACGGTCCGGAGTTCCGAAGTTGCCTTAAAGAGTACGGGATCAATGTGGAAATCACTGGCAAGTACTGCGAGTCTCCTTTCTGCCACGATCAAAAGAAGATACGGCAGATCTTGAGAAACCTGATCGGGAATGCTCTGAAATACCGTAAGGAGCGGTTGGGGGTGATGATCAGCGGGGAAACAGATCTGGTCGTTTCGATCGAAGATGACGGCATCGGCATCCCGCTCGCGGATCAAGAGGCAATCTTTGGACGTTTCGTCCGTTTGAATGCAGATCAACGTCCGCACGTGCCGGGGCTTGGCCTTGGCCTCACAGGCGTCAAGACCCTGGTGGGGGCAATGGGCGGAGAGATCAGCTTGGAAAGTCGAGAGGGGGTCGGGACACGCTTTACGGTCCGAATTCCTTGCAATCCTCCTTCCCCTCATCGGAATAAAGGCGAAGCATCATGACGTCATCTATTCTGGACGGAAAGACTATCTTGGCTGTTGATGATGAATCGGACGTTCTGGACATCTTGGAGGAGGAGATTCTCGAGGCAGGGCCGAACAGCAAAGTGGAGAAGGTGACGAGTTACTACGAAGCCGTTGAAAGATTAACGGCTCGAACCTATGATATTGTGATCCTGGATATCATGGGAGTGCGCGGCTTCGATCTTCTCGATTTATCCGCCAAGCGCAATCTCACCGTGGTGATGCTGACCGCTCATGCCCTTCATCCAGAGGCCTTGAAACGTTCGATTGAGAAGAAGGCTCGTGCCTACCTCCCCAAAGACAAACTCGGAGGGGTCGTGCCTTTCCTGGAGTGTGTGCTCGAAGAGGCCTATCTGCCCGCGTGGGGCCGCCTGATGAAGAAATTAGAGGATTATTTTACTTCCCGTTGGGGAAAGTCGTGGAAAAGGTCTGAAGAAAAGTTCTGGAAGGAGTTTGACAAAGAGACGTCTGCTTACAGAAAATAAACCCTTTGGAAGTTTCGGTCATTGTGACCCTCGATACACTCAGGGTCGAATGACTCGAAATGAGGGGCGTTACTTCTAACGAGATGAACCGTGTCGTAGGAGGCACGGCATGGTCGATAAGTCTAAATGAAAACGGAGGTGGATTATGGCAGATTCCATTCTGAACGGGAAGTCAATTCTTGCAGTTGACGATGAGCCCGATGTTTTAGGTACCTTAGAGGAGGAGATTAAAGGAGCCGCTGCGAAATGTAAGTTTGAAAAGGCAACCACTTACGAGGAAGCAGTGAAGAAGTTGGAAAGCCAAACCTATGACGTCGTCATCCTCGACATCATGGGCGTCCGAGGATTCGACCTGTTGGAATTGGCTGTGAAAAAGAATTTGCGGGTGGCCATGTTGACGGCCCACGCCCTGAATCCTGAGGCATTAAAGCGTTCCTTCGAAATGAAGGCCCGTGCCTACCTCCCCAAGGAAAAACTTGGAGAGGTGGTTCCTTTCCTGGAGGATGTGCTCAAGTATGAATATCTCCCGGGATGGAAACGGCTGTTAGAAAAATTGAAGGGATTCTTCGACACCAAATTTGAGTCAGACTGGGAGAAGAAGACGGGTTTGCCGTGGCAAGAATGGCACAAGTGGGAGTGAACCTCTTCAATTTGCCCGCCTGCCGAAGCGCCTGTGCGGCCCTGCCTGCGGGCGGCAGGGACTGCGGTCCGTTGGAGTATGCTCCGCACTCCACGGGCCAGGGAATGCGGAGTCAGTAACTTTTTGCTGTCCGCAATGCTTAGCTCCCCGGGCTTTACCGCAAATATTCCAGACTGAGAGGAGGGTACATGGCAGAGTCGATTCTGAACGGGAAGAGAATCTTGGCCGTTGATGATGAACCCGATGTTTTGAATGTTCTGGAAGAGGAAATTCGGATAGCCGCTCCGAAATGTATGTTTGAAAAGGCTACCACCTACGAGGAAGCAGCCAAGAAGTTGGAAAGCCAAGTCTATGACGTCGTCGTCCTCGACATCATGGGCGTTCGGGGTTTCGATTTGTTAGATCTGGCGGTCAAGCGAAACCTTCAGGTGGCCATGCTCACGGCCCATTCATTCAGTCCGGAGTCTCTGAAACGCTCCATCGACATGAAGGCCCGGGCTTATCTTCCCAAGGAGAAACTTGGAGAGATCGTCCCTTTCTTGGAAGATATCCTTGAAGAAACTGACCACTTATCGGGTTGGGCGCGTCAGATGGAAAAGCTGGATGGATTTTTCAAGGAGAGTTGGGGAACGGAATGGCAAAAGGACGAGGCAACATTCTGGAAAGAGTTCCGGAAAAAAATCCCTTTCGGGAAATGGTGAAAGCTGACGAAATCGAGCACGCGTCGGCAAGGGCGCAAATGACTGATTGTTGATACATTCGACCGTTCATCCTCAGCCCTGAGCCTTTCGACAGGCTCAAGGCGTCGAAGGGTTGATTCGAGTGGACAAGGAGGAGGGGAGGAGATGGCGGAATCCATTCTAAATGGAAAATTGATACTGGCGGTGGACGATGAACCGGATGTGTTGAGTGTTCTGGAGGACGAGATTAGGGAAGTCTCCCCGGATGGCAGGTTTGACAAGGCCACAACCTATGAAGATGCGGTTGCGAAGATGATCTCATTGACCTATGATCTGGTCATTCTGGATATTATGGGAGTTCGAGGATTCGACCTGTTGGAATTGGCTGTGACGCGGAATTTGCCTGTTGTCATGCTGACAGCTCATGCCCTGACCCCCGAGGCCCTGAAGCGCTCGTATGAAATGGGAGCCCGGGCCTACCTCCCCAAGGAAAAACTTGGAGAAGTGGTTCCTTTCCTGGAGGATGTGCTCAGGTATGAATACCTCCCCGGGTGGAGACGCCTCCTGGAGAAGATGGAAGGATTTTTTATCGAACGCTGGGGACAACATTGGAAGAAGCCCGATGAGAAGTTCTGGAAAGAGTTCGAAGAGAAAGCAAGTCAAATTAAAAAATGAAAGGTCTTTGTCAAATGTAGACGTTATTTGGTTGGGAAGACTGACCCTTGCCATCCCACCTTCGACACCCGCACTCTTTCAGATAATCTTATGCCAGTTTTAAAATCATCGAGTCATTAGGTCAATAAATTAAATGGCTTAATAATTAATGACTCGGTAACCCTCTTTAGCTTTATTCCTCTTTTAAAAAGGGAAGAACAGTCCCCTTTCGATAAACCAGGGCTTCGCAAGAAGCGATCAAATTGTTCTGATCGTCAAATAGTTTGATATCGTAGGCAGCCGTCCTTTGGGTTCGACTGAACTCCCTGGCTTCGGCAATGAGCGTGCTCTCGGACGCCGGAGGAGAGATGTAGGTAATATTCATATTTAAAGCCACGGCCACGGTCCCATGGGAGTTGGAAGCAGTTTCAAAGGCTTCGTCGATCAGGGCAAATAATGCCCCGCCATGGGCCAGCCCCAAGAAGTTTTCCATATCAGGAGTGAATTTCATTTCAACCCTGGAATACCCTTCATCCAGTTCTAACAATTTGATCCCGAACTTTTGGGCAAAGGGTTCCCTTTCTATCTTTTTAAAAATTGCTTTTTTTACCTTTTCATCCATAAAGCCCTTTCGATCTGAATGCGGCGATTTCAAAAATCCGATAGGCCGGACATTCCTGTCCAGCGGTGCATTTTCTCCGGATTGCAGGCAGGGAATGCCGTGTAGGGAACGCATGTATGCCTGCCCGTCCGGCAGGCAGGCGTTCCCTACTGCTCTTCATGAGGTTTTTGTCTGAGACGTTTCTTTTTGGAAAGAATTCTCTTTTCTTCCATTCTTTTTTCGATGGTCTTCAATGACACGGAGGTCGGTATCCGGCGCTTTCGTGGCCGATTCAACTTGATGAGACGATCCCGGAGTCTTTCAAAGGCAAGCTTTCGATTGTCGGCCTGGGAACGGTGTTCTGTAGCAACCACCGTGATCCCGGAGGGGAGATGCCTCAAGCGGACCGCAGTTTCGACTTTATTCTTCCTTTGACCTCCCGGTCCGCTCGACCGATAGGTCTCAATGATGACTTGCTTCTTGAGGAGCTCAGTGTCTGTATCAAATTTCTGATGTCCCATTTCGATCTCCTCAATTCCAAATAACAAATCCCGAATGCCAAAGGAAATCCAAAGCTCAAACGAGATGCCGAAGCAAGTTCGGCATGACAAGGGGTGTCATTCTGAACTCGTTTCAGAATCCGATTTTATGTTTTGATATTTCTTTGACATTTGGATTTTGATATTTGGATTTAAGTCGCCTCTTCTTTCTTTTCATCGGCATGGTGTTTGATCACCAATGCATCTACCATAAAGATGACATCTTCAGCGATGTTTGTCGCGTGGTCTGCAATTCGCTCCAGGCATCGAGACACAATCATGAGGTGCACGGCTCTCGGAGTGGCCTTCGGATCTGACATCATATAGGTAAGGAGTTCTCTCACCACCTGATCGTTTAACCCATCGACCACATCATCCCTCTCACAGACGGAACGAGCCAGTTTAGAGTCCCGGTTGACAAAGGCATCCAGGACATCTTTCACCATCGATTGCGCAATCTCAGCCATTCGAGGGATGTCGATGTAGGGTTTGAGTTGGAGTTCCTGGTTCAATGAGAGTGCACGCTCGGCTATGTTCACCGCCTGATCCCCCATTCTCTCCAGGTCCGTAGTAATCTTCATCGCCGATGTAATAAACCGGAGGTCTGCAGCCATGGGTTGTCTGAGGGCAAGAAGCTTCAGACACATATCATCGATGGCGATTTCCATCTTGTTGATCCGATCCTCAAACTCGAACGTCTTCTGGGCAAGCTCCGAATCTCTCTTGACCAGAGACTGTACAGCATCCCGGATGGCCTCTTCTACGGTCGCCGCCATCTTCAAAAGATTCTCCTTCAATTCTTCGAGCTCTTTTTGAAAGTGAGTTTCTGTTGCCATTGGTCTCTCCTTTTATTATAGATGATTACACAGATTTTAATTAAGATTACACTGATTAAAAAACCACACGTTTTATTTGGCAACTCTTATTTTCCTCTATTTTCCTCTCTAATTTGTCATTCCGGGCTTGACTAAGCCTGCCCCGTACTTGATACGGGGGAATCCAGAAGAAGTACTGGATGTGCTCGCTCGCTTCGGCTCACTCCGCCTCCCTTCGGTCGCCCTGCTGCAGTTTACCCCGTACTTGATACGGGGCGGGGATGACATCCCTGACGATTATGTCGTTGTGTATAACAACCCCAAATACGTTTTACCTCATCTGTGTAATCCATTTCTTAAATCTGAGGAATCTATCCTTTTCTAACCGAAACGGCCCGTTACATAATCCTCGGTCCTCTTGTCTAAAGGTTTGGTAAAAATTTGATAAACAGGGCCTTCCTCAACCAGATCGCCGTTCAGAAAGAATCCTGCCCGGTCGGCCACGCGGGAGGCCTGCTGAATGTTATGGGGCACGAGGATAATGGTGTAGTCTTTTTTTAATTGGACGAGCGTTTCTTCAATGCTGGCCGTAGAAATGGGGTCCAGCCCCGAACACGGTTCATCGAGCATGAGAACCTCAGGTTCTAGGGCCAGGGTACGGGCAAGACAGAGGCGCTGCTGTTGACCTCCGGAAAGTCTGAGGGCTGAGGTGTGCAGACGGTCCTTGACTTCGTCCCAAAGCACTGCAGCACGAAGGGCCTTCTCAACAATCTCAGCCAAGCGTTTCTTTTGTTTGATCCCACTCAGTCTTGGGCCATAAGCTACATTGTCGAACGTGGAGATGGGGAGGGGAGTAGGAAGATCGAACACCATTCCGATGCGCCTTCTGAGATGCGTCAGGTCAACCTTTGGATCATAGATGTCCATTCCGTCCAAGAAAATCGTTCCCGTGTGTTTGGTTCCAAAAATCAAATCCGCCAAACGATTAAGGCTTTTGAGCATTGTGGTTTTTCCACCTCGGGCCGGACCGAAGATGGAAAAGATCTGATTGGATTTGATATGAAGATTGATATTCCGGAGGGCCTGCGACGAATCATAGTGGAAACTGAAATCCTTAATGGCGATTTTATCGGACATAAACTTCCTATCGGGCCCTATGACGAATATAACGATTCAGCAACCAGTGAGCTGTCGTATTGATCATCAAGACGAGCAAGATCAGTGCGGCCCCTGTCCCGTATGCCATATCCATCGATATCCCCTCCCGGGCAAGAATATAGAAATGGACGGACATGGTGCGGATGGGCGAGAATAAGGAGTTGGGCATGACCAGTGAGGAACCGGCAGTTAGAATGACAGCAGCGGTTTCCCCGATGCTCCGACCCACTTCCAGAATGATGCCGGTGAAGATTCCGGGCAGGGCGCTGGGCAAAACGGCACGGGTTACGGTTTGCCATTTCGTTCCACCCAAAGAGTAGCTGACCTCTCGATAAGAGTATGGAATGGTCTTGATTGCCTCTTCAGTAGTGGAAATGATGACTGGCAGATTCATTGCAGCCAAGGTCAAGCCACCCGACAGGATGGACCATCCCATGTTCAGGAAGATGACAAAAAAAGCGAATCCAAATAATCCAAAGATAATTGAAGGGACGCCTGCCAGGCAATCGGTCCCAAAGCGAATCACGCGGCTGACCCGGCTCTCCCGAGTGTATTCTATGAGAAAAATGGCTGTCCCGACACCTAAAGGAACAGAAAAAAAGATTGCGACGAGAATGAGCGCGAAGGTTCCAATAATCGTCGTGAGAATTCCACCTTCTCGCCCCATACTCCTGGGCGACTCGAGAAAGAATTGGAGACTGAGGATTGGGAGTCCTTCGGAAAGGATCTGAAAGAGGATGAGGATCATCACGGCAATAGTTGACAGGGCTGCGGTCCAGATGAAGACTTTGGCAATGATTTGTGTGAGATATCGGGTTCGACTGACCCTCATCTGATCCTCCTTTTTGAGAGGACGATGGCGAGAGAATTGAGAACCATAATAATGAAGAAGAGGACTACCCCAGTGGCAAAAAGAGCCTGACGATGGTCTCCCGAAGCGTAACCCATTTCGATGCCGATATTGGTTGTCAGTGTCCTGGCCGAATCCAGGAAAGAGCTGGGCAGCTTCACGGCGTTTCCGAGGATCATAATCATGGCCATGGTTTCGCCGATTGCCCGCCCCATCCCTAAGATGATGCTCGCCATGATCCCGGATCTGGCTGCTGGGATCAGCACTCGCCATATGGTCTGCCAGTGAGTTGCTCCAAGGGCGAGAGCGCCCGCTTTGTAGGTGGGTGGCAACGCTTTCAAAGAATCCTCCGAAATGCTAATGATCGTTGGAAGGATCATGAAACCCAAAATCATGGAGCCCGAGAGGATGCTCAGGCCAGGCCCTCCCAATTGATTTCTCACAACAGGAACAAGAACGATGAGACCCCAAAACCCGTAGATGACCGATGGAATGGCGGCCAGAAGCTGAATGGTTGGCCTCAATATCATTCCTGCCGCAGGTGGAACCCATTCGCAGAGGAAGATGGCGCAAGAGAGACCCAAAGGGATGCCCAAAAGAAGAGCCCCAAGAGTCACCCAGAAGGAACTCACAATCATGGGGAAAATGCCAAAGAGGCCCTTGCTGGGGATCCATTTCTCTCCGAAAAGAAACGCCTTGGGACCTATCTTCAAGATCAGAGGAAATCCTTCTTCAAAGATGAAAAAAGTGATCAAGCCCAATATGAAAATGGATGAAAGAGCGATCAGAAGAAATATTTTTTCAATTATTTTCTCTTTCATTTGCCTGTCTTCTTCTCACTCGGGTTTTGACCTATGGGGACAAGCCCTTCCTTTAGAAGCAATTTCTGGGCCTGCGCGCTTAAGACGAATTTCAAAAAGGACTCGGCTTCTCCAACCGGCTCTCCATTGAAAACGAATAAAAAAGGCCGGACCAATGTGTACTTCCCATTGTTGACGTTCGCCAAACTGGGTTCCACCCCTGAGATTTTAACTGGCTTCACCTGGTCATTGACTAGGCCCAAAGAGATATAACCGATGGCACTGGGGTCACTGGAGACGACCTGACGAACCGCCCCGTTGGAATCCTGAACCAAAGCTCCGAGGCTGATATCTTCCTTTCCCATCACGAACTTCTGGAAGGATTCCCTCGTCCCCGAACCCTCCTCCCGGGTGACGACATCGATGGGATGATTCAGTCCTCCCAATTCTCTCCAATTCCCGAATCTCCCGGAAAAAACGTCTCTGATCCGATCTAATGATAGATCCTGTATTGGATTCGAGGGGTGTACGATAATGGCGATGGCATCTTTTGCAATGGTGACACGGTGAAGATCCTTTTCTTCTGGCTTCAGTGCACGGGAGGACATCCCGATATGAGCGGCGTGGGTTCTCGCCGCTTCGATTCCCGCACTTGACCCTCCCCCCTGGACATAGATATGGGACTTCGGGTGGATGACCATATATTCCTCGGCCAACAATTCAGCAAAAGGCTCAACGGAAGTGGACCCCGCTACAGTGATTCCTGCCTTCGATCTCTGGCAACCCACACCGATTAGAAAAAATAGAAGGAGAAAAAGAAATCCCAAATTCCAAATCCCCGTAAGGAACGGTTTGAAACCGTTCCTTACAAATATCAATCCCCAATAACCAAAACGATTTTGCTTTGGTTTTTTGGACATTGGAATTTGTTTGTAATTGGCTATTTGGAATTTGGTGTTTCTTCTACCCATATCTTCCCGTAATATAATTTTCTGTTCGTTGTTCTTGCGGCCGTGTAAAAATATTTCCTGTCGAGTTATATTCCAGCAATTCCCCCAGGAGGAAAAATCCAGTCCAGTCGGAGGCACGAGCGGCCTGCTGCATATTATGGGTTACGATAACGATGGTGTAATTCTTTTTTAATTCTTGCATCAACTCCTCAATCTTAAGTGTCGCCTGAGGATCAAGAGCGGAACAAGGTTCGTCCATCAGAATGACCTCAGGTTCCACAGCTAAGACGCGGGCAATGCAGAGGCGCTGTTGTTGTCCTAATGCGAGGCCCAAGGCATTCATATGAAGTCGGTCCGATACTTCTTCCCACAGAGCTGCTGCCTTAAGACTTTTTTCGACCTTTTCTTCGATTTCTCTCCTGTTATGGAGACCCAATACCCTCGGACCAAAGGCAATGTTCTCGAAAATGCTCTTCGGAAAAGGATTTGGACGTTGAAAGACCATACCGACCCGCTGCCGGAGGGAGACGACATCCGTACGCGGCCTGTAAATATCCTCTCCATCTAGTACGACTGTTCCTTCAATGCGGGTGTGTGGGATGAGTTCGTTTAGACGGTTGAGAGTCCGGAGAAAAGTTGATTTACCGCATCCAGAAGGCCCGATCAGGGCCGTGATCTGGTTTATCCTGATTTCGATATTGATATCTTTCAGGGCTTGAAACGATCCGTAGTAGAAGTTGAGCCCTTTTGCCTCCATTTTGATGGTGGGATTCAGGTCTGTCATGGGAATAGATTAATGGGACATGCGGTTCTTGAGTCCGCTTGAAATTAACAAATTCTGATCATCTGATCAAGTAGATTCGTAAGTGGCTTTCACGAATGGTTAAGAAGGGCCATTTTTTGAGAAAAAGATATGATGAAGAAACAAATGAGAATTATGTGGGAAAAGAAGAATTGGAAGAGAAACCGAGAATTATCCAGACTGCTTTTCGGAGAGCCAGGATTTGATTCGTTGCTCAATCTGATCTCTCACTTGCCGAAACTTTGCCAACTTTTCATCATCCGGCCCTACCAGGGCTGCCGGGTCTTCAAATGACCAGTGCAGTCTTTGACCAATTCCTGGAAAAGTTGTGGGACAGCTCTCCTCAGCTTCGTTGCAGACAGTAATCAAGTATCCGAAGTGTACCTTACGCATATATTCCTTCATGTGCTTGGAGTGCCGACCACTGAGCCCTATTCCAACCTCCTCCATGACACGTTCAGTATAGGGATGTATGCCTTTCGGCTCAAGCCCAGCACTATATGCTTCAAACTCATTAATTAGTTCCCTTCGGTTTTTCTCAATTGGGAACAGATTGCAAAGATGCCAACCGGGAGTTATCTGATCAATCCCGGCAGGGTGTCCGTGGTGGAACTGAATACCCGTCGATGTTTTGAAAGAAATCTTCCCAAAAAGGTTCAATAGGAATTTAGCTTCCGCACGGGTATATTCCTACCTGAAGCAGATGATTCTTTCCCGCAAATTAAAGAAAGGACGAAGGTTGGTATAAGAAAAAATTGCCCCGAGGTTCAACGTGAGTAGAATGCCAGTTGGCATCGCATTTACTAAATTGAAGAAGGATGGGTTGATAATCTCGATGCGTGAAAGAGGGTCTTTTATTGTATGATCTTTAGGAATATTTACATTTCCAAATTCATCTCGGAACTTAGGTCTGCCTATTTTTTAGGCAAAGTGGCGGGGAAGGCTTCCTTCAGGCAAAAGATGATCTCATTCCACAATAATTCAACACTGATCTGTGGATTAATTTACCCTGAACGACACTTAAGTTGACGGGAGCCGCCTCCCCTGAATTGTCGGTCAGGTTAAGCTGCTAACGCTTCACTCGGGTTCTACTCCGCAAAGTACTTTTCCCCCTCAAAAAGGTCTCCATCGGGGTTCATCCCTGGCATTGCTTTCCCTGATGAGTCCTCTTTATACTCTTACTCATTCATGCCAAGTCTTGTTTTCCCCTTTTTATTCAATCAAAAAATAACTCCAATTTTAGGATTAAAGTATTTTTCAACCAACTTTACCACGGATAAATACTCATAAGATTTACAAGAGTAAACATCAATACTAACAAAACCTCTAAATGGCCAAGAATGAATCTGACATCCGCTCGTCGTCCATCCTACAAATGCGGAAGGACCACTTTCCTTGGTAATTTCATTTACATCATTACCTACAATAGGCCCCATGAAAATTTTCATCCCTAGTTCATGACTTAACTCCTTGAGGAATGAAGTTAAATAACCTTTCATAAAAGAAAAGTCATTCATATCCAGATCAGTAATAAATTCAATTGTACATCTCTGTCTTACCAAATCTGGACAAATCATGGGGCATTCTATCTTTCCGATACTTACATCCCTCCAAATTTTTTCTTTCATTTATCTAACCTCCTTTTTCTTAATTACTAACTCCACCAGAGCCTTTTATTTTATGCATTGCTTTAGTTCGGTCAACTCCCCACTCCATAGGAAGTTCCTCCCATATTAAACTCGTTTGATGCGACAACCGGAGCATCTATGCCAACGCCCATAGAAATTCTCTCTCCGAATAGGGCAAAAAGTAAATACGCCAAATCTCTTTTCAAACCTTCACGGATCTCCGTCAGCATCCGATAAACTCGGTCCCAAGGAGATTTTGGATACATTGCCAGTGGAAATATCTCTATCTCTCTCTTTTGTAATGAACCCAAAGCCCCCACGCCTTGGACAACATTGACTTTTTGGACTTTGACCCGTGAGAGTCAGGATGGACAGGTTCCCATGCCATATTTTTCAGGGGCGAAAATCTCTTTATTCATTTTTCACTTCACTCTTTCGAAAATATTCAAATAGGTCTAGAAAAGTGAATAGGGAGAACACCGTATTCTTTCAAGAAAAATAGTGTAATTTTTTGGAACGACCATTACCCCAAATCATTCATACCGAGTCATGGAAGTTAACCTAAGATACTGTCTCTGGCTTATTATTTCTTCCAAAAGGACCACTTCACCCTTCGCTTTAATAGGAGCTTCCAGTAGAATTTCATTATGGATTCGGGCGCAAATACGGTCTTCTTCTTCAAAAAATACGGGATTCACCCCATTCCCTTGCCTCAAGAAAAAGACATAGACTATAGAAAATTCTTAGTTAAGGCTTTGCTGTTACTCGAAACCATGAGAACTTTCGCCACTCTACACAGAAATCCTCAGGAGGAACCAAGAGAGCCCTCGGAATCGGATAAGCAGCCACATCATTGGATATGTTCTATGAAGGATACGGGATCCATCAAACAGTGTATTCGATCGAACGAAGGTGAAGCCATCACCCTCCTTAGAAACTCAGGAAGACCGGTGCCGTAAAACGAAATAAGGAGAAAGAATATAGCACTATTTTGGATTTGGGAGTGGTTGTTCTGCCGGGAGTAATGACTCTGCGGTCTGGAGAAAGAACTGGCGCCTGATAGGCAAGGATACAAGGTTGTTTGTCTGTCCGGAAGGGGCAGGAGAATGGAAGTACAGTGTCATGGAAGGGGATCGAAGCTAAATTGACGTAGCAGGACAGTCATATCGATGGGGGAAGATCATGAGCGACCTTGCTTTATATCAAGATGAAACCGAACAAAAGCAGCATTGCAGTGCTATTCAAAGTCTTGTCAGAAACGTAAATTCTTCAGAAGAGGAGATCCGCCTTCTCTATGAGGATATTTTGAAAGAGTTTAAGAGCGAGGCAACAATTAAGACCTTCCTACCTATCCTTGTCAGCAAGAAAGTCAAGGAACTTCTCAACGCGAGGAGGTAGAATTTCATCTTGTGCGCAAGACTCCTCTCCATTAACCAGGGTGCATAGCATCCACAAAGAGGGTGTTTAATGGTGTTAACGAGGTGTTTTCCCCCCTAAAGAGTGGGTTATATCCGGCTGGCCTCAACGCTGGCGTTCATAACGTGGTCGTCTCAACGACTGACTTGCATGAGAGCACCTAAGGCCAGAGAATAGGTATTCAAGGTTGGGGAATGATGGTCGGCGAGATCTGTATGGACTCTGTAGCGGAAAATTCAGAGAACTGAAACAGTCCTGTAACAAAATCCGGTTATTATTCGTTTCTCCGTTCGGTGGGCAAGGACACCTCATCAATACTCACAACCCCGAGCCCGAAGGCCTTCCGTTTCTCTTCCAGGCCTTGACTCCTCGGAGGGGAGGGCATGATGATCACGGATTTCTAATGAAAGCCCCATAAGACTGGTTTTTTATGCCTGGCTCTGTCACCATTTATCTTATCGAGATTCGTCCACTATCCTCCAAGTACGGGATCAAGCGAGGAAGCTAGTGGTCTAGGAATTCTGGGATCAAACTGACATGCTTGAACAAGTCGATTTGTCGCTTACCATACCGAAAAAAGAGTATAACAAGTTCGTTGAGCAGCTCGGATATCGGCTCGGGGAGCTCCAGAGGCAGTGCCGCGATGCCGGAATTCCCGTCGTCGTTGTTCTCGAGGGATGGGACTCCGCCGGCAAGGACGGGAGCGTCAACCAGCTCGTGCGGCTGATTGACCCTCGAGGGTTTAAGGTCTATGCGACGGATGTGCCCACGGAGAACGAGCGGATGCGGCCATTCCTCTGGCGCTTCGCCATCCGCATGCCCCACCGCGGGTTTATGGTCATATTAATTCGCTCCTGGTACGGACGGGTGCTCGTGGAGCGGGTGGAGAAGCTCGTGCCGGAGAGCGAATGGCGCAGGGCCTATGAAGAAATTAGTGCTTTTGAGCGTCAACTGGTAGACGATGGGGCGGTTCTCATTAAGTTCTGGCTGCACATCAGCAAGAAGGAGCAGGCGCGGCGGCTGAGGCGTTTGGAGAAGGATCCTTTCGAGTCGTGGAAGGTCAAGCCAGGGACCTGGGAGACCCATAATAAGTATCGGGCTTACATCAAAGCGGTCGAGGAGATGCTCCAACGGACCTCTAACCCGGCTGCCCCGTGGACAATCATCGAGAGCGAAGATCGGTATTTTGGCCGGCTCAAAACCTATGAAACCCTAGCCCGGGCCATGGAGGGGGCGCTCGCCGAACGGGAGCGACTCGCCAAGATAGAAAAGTCCTATGGGTTTCACGTCGACCTGAGCGCCTACCGAACGATCATAACGCGGAGCGAGCGTTTCCTGAAGCGGTACGACCTCTCGAAGAAGATCAAGAGCTTTAAAGATTACAAGGAACGGCTTGGCAGGCTGCAGAGGGAAGCCCGGCAGGTACATAATCGGCTCTTTCTCGCACAGATGCCCGCGGTGGTGGTGTTCGAGGGTTGGGACGCAGCCGGCAAAGGGGGCGCGATCAAGCGACTCGTGGCGCAGCTCGAAACACGACGCTTCGAGGTCCTAACTCCCCACCCGCCCACGAGCGAGGAGCTCGCCCAGCACTACCTGCGGCGGTTCTGGAAGAATATTCCGCGGGCGGGATTCTTGGCGATCTTTGACCGGAGCTGGTACGCCCGTGTTCTTTTGGAGCGCGTCGAAGGGCTATGCACGACCGAAGCCTGGCAGCGAGCATACAAGGAAATCAACGAATTCGAAAAGATGCTCGCCGATTATGGGACCGTCATCATTAAGTTTTGGTTGCACATCGCCAAGGACGAACAGCTCCGCCGGTTCAAGGCCCGCGAGGAAACCCCCCATAAGTGCTGGAAGATTACCGACGAGGATTGGCGCAATCGGGGGAAATGGGAAGAATACGAAATGGCCATCGCCGATATGATCCAAAAAACATCGACCACCTACGCCCCGTGGACCGTCGTCGCCTCCAACGACAAATACTATTCTCGCATCAAGGTGCTGGAAACGTTTATCGGAACGATTTCGGCAAAGCTTGATGACCGGAAAGGCGGAAACGGGTCGCCACGAAAATGAATCCATTCGAGGGTGAATCATGACACCGGAAAAACCAGCAACGGATCTCTTACCCCAGGCGGATATCGACCTCAACCATCCATCCCTCTATATCAATCGGGAACTCTCCTGGCTCGATTTTAACCGGCGAGTGCTCGAAGAGGCCCAGGACCCTCTGACTCCATCCCTCGAAAAGCTCAAGTTTGCGTCGATATTTAGCTCTAACCTCGACGAATACTTCATGGTCCGGGTTGGCGGGCTCTTCCGGGCCCTCGAAGCGCACATCGATGAAGTCGATCCGAGCGGCAGGACGGTCCGGCAGCAGCTCGACGAAATCGCAGAAAAAGTTCACTGGCTCGTTGACGAACAATGCCGGTGTATTACGCATGAGGTGCTGCCCGGTCTTGGAAAAGCAGGGATCTTCATCCACCGCCTTGACGAACTCGAAAAAAAAGAAAGCAAACGGCTCGACGAATACTTCGAGGGGGAGGTGTTCCCCATTCTAACGCCACTGGCCGTTGATGCGGGACACCCGTTTCCTTTCCTCGCCAACCTTCGTCTCAACCTTATGGTTGTTTTTAAGGAAGCCAGCGGAATCAAGGTGCCGCAAGCCTACGCATTCGTTGAAGTACCGTCTATCTTACCAAGGCTTATCCGCGTGAACAAGGAAATGCCCGGGCACCATTTTGTTTTCCTGGAGGACATCATCCGCCAGCACATCCATGTGCTCTTCCCCGGGATGGAGATCAAAAACATTATTGCCTTCCGCATCGCTCGAAACCATGATTACGAACTCCACGAAAATGAAGTATTGGATCTTCTGAAGTCGGTGGAGGCGGAGCTCAAGGATCGTTCCAACAAGATTGCGGTACGGCTGGAGATCGAGCCAGGCGCCCCGAAGCGCGTTGTCAACCTGATCACCCGGCAGCTTGGAGTCGAAGAGCGGTTTGTCTTTGAAATCAACTGCCCGATCAACATTCAGGATCTCCTTTCTCTGTACGAACTCTCCGTCGACGCCTCCCATCGGGACCCCCCCTTTAACCCGCGTCTCCCTTCCCGTTTTGCTGCCGATGCCGATAAAGATATCTTTACGATCATCCGCGAGGGTGATGTTCTTCTGCACCATCCCTACGACTCGTTCGCAGTGGTGATGGACTTCCTCAACGCGGCCGCCGATGATCCGGACGTACTGGCGATCAAGCAGACCCTTTATCGAATCGGGAAAGACTCCCCGGTCATTGGGGCGTTGCGGCGGGCCGCGGAGAACGGAAAACAGGTGACGGCCGTCGTCGAGCTGAAGGCGCGGTTCGACGAGGAGTACAACATCGATTGGTCGCGGCAGATGGAGAATTCGGGGGTCAATGCGGTATTTGGGTTCGTCCGCTGGAAAACTCATTGCAAGGCAACCCTCGTCGTTCGGCGGGAGGGGAAGCACTTGCGGCGATACGTCCACCTCTCCAGCGGCAACTACAACACCGTTACCGCGAAGATATACACCGACCTGGGTCTTTTCACCTGTCATCCCGATTTCGGCAACGACGTCTCCGCGCTCTTCAATGTTCTCACGGGGTTCAACTCGTGGACCGGCGGAGACCTGTTAACCGCCGAAACGGTGGCCTCGATGTTCCGCAAATTCATGATCTCGCCGGTGACGACCCAGGAGACCATCCTTCGCCTCATCGATCGCGAAATCCAGAAGTCTTCCCCGAAGATGCCGGGACGCATCATCGCCAAGATGAACGCCCTCGTGGACACGAAGGTCATTCGCAAACTCTATGAGGCCTCGCGCGCTGGCGTCCATATTGATCTCCTGGCGAGAGGCATTTGCTGCCTGCGCCCGGGCGTAGCCGGGGTCAGCGAGAATATCCGGGTCATGAGTATTCTCGACCGGTTCCTCGAGCATTCGCGGATTTTTTACTTTCACAACGGCGGGAATCCGGAAATCTATTCCGGAAGCGCCGATTGGATGCCGCGAAATTTTAAAAAACGCGCGGAAATTCTTTATCCGATAGAGGATACCAACCTGAAATCCCGCATTATTAACGAGATCCTTCTGACCTACTTGAATGACAACGTAAAAGCCCGCCTCATGCAGCCGGACGGGTCGTACGTCCGGGTGAAGCCCAAGGATGGGGAGAAACCGATACGGAGCCAGAGCGAGCTGATTGCCATCGCCCGCAAGGGCGGCGTGAAATCTCCGCCTTACGAAGAGCTCGTCAAGAAAATCGGCAAGAAGAAGGGTTTGAAGCGCTAACGGGGGGAGGAGGACTGAAACGTGGGGAGGCGAAACAAAAGCGCGACAATGTCCTTCATTACTGAAACGGCCCGGACCTATGACCCCGATCCTGCGCACAACGAACAGGTTACGGCTCTCGCGCTCGCCCTTTTCGATGGCCTGCGCACCCTCCATGGATACGGCCCTCGCGAGCGGCATCTGCTTGAAATCGCCGGCAGGCTACATGATATAGGCTGGTCACGAGTGGTTACGGGGAAGCACCACAAACTGAGCCGGGACATTATCCTGCAGCTCGACATCCCCGGGCTCGACCGTCGGGATCAAATGATCTGCGCCCTCATTGCCCGATATCACACCAAGGCCTTGCCGGATGAATCCCGGCACCGGCGCTTCGCGTCCCTCGACCTCCGTGGGCGCAAGCGGGTTGAATGGCTCGCAGGGATCCTGCGAGTCGCTGACGGCCTCGACTGCACCCATGCCAACGCTGTCAGGGGGTTGTCTTGCGAAATCGGCGGCCGGGCAATCACGATCCGTCTTGAGGTTACCGGTGACTGCAGGACGGAAGTAGAGCGGGCTACCCAGAAGCAAGACTTGCTCGTTCGGAAGGCTGGAAGGACGATCTCATATCGATGCTGACGAGGTTCTTGCCATGACCGATGGGACCAAACCGATGGAGATAGAACTTAAGCTGGTACTCCCCGGGCCGGAGGCCGAGTCGGCAGTTGTCGCCCACATCCGTGAGCGAGGCTACCAGGTGAAGGAACTCGAACCGGTGAGAAATGTCGACCTCTACCTCGACACCTTCGACTGGTCCCTCCTGAAGAATAAGCTATCGCTCCGCTATCGCATCTCGAACGGACGAGCGATGTATACCCTGAAGAGTTTAGGCGCTATTGAAGAAGGGATTGCCAAGAGGATGGAAATCGAGGTCCCTCTCGACGGACCGGTTGATGCCCCGGCGGAGGTTCCCGCAAAGCGGATTCATAAGCTTATCCACAACCTCATCTTCCCACGCAAGCTCCTTGAGCACATCCAGGTCAGTACCGGTCGTCGCCGTTACCAGATCCTCTCACCGGAGGGGGCAGAAATCGAGCTTGCTTTCGACGCTTCAAGCCTTTCCCTGCGGGGGCTCCACCAGAAGCGGCGCACGCAGAAACTGCATGAGATGGAGGCGGAAATCCACCACGGGTCGGCCACCGCCCTGGAATCTCTCGCCTCGTCCCTATCGGCCGCGTTCGGTTATTCACCCTCTACCGCATCGAAGTTCGAGGTGGCCCTCGAGCGGTTCAAACTGCCCCTGCCTTCCAAGAAAACGCCAGAAAAACTCAAGGTGCGCTTCGAAGACCGTCTCGACTTCGCCGTCCGGAAGATTCTCACCTATCAGTTTCAGCGGTTCCGGGAGCAGCTTCCCGGCGTGCGCCAGGAAATCGATACGGAGTTCGTCCATCAGGCGCGGGTCGCCACGCGGCGGATGCGCTCGGCGCTGCGGCTATTTCGTGAGGCAATCCCGCAGAGCACCGTCACCTACCTCGGGAAAGAATTGAAGTGGCTGGGGAGCAAGTTCGGGACGGTCCGTGATCTCGACGTTTTCCTTCTAAACTTATCCCGATTCAGACCGCAGATCAAACGTTTCCCATCGAAGAAGAAAAAAGCCTTCGAGAATTGGATTGAGAAACATCAGCGCGCCCCGTTGAAGGCGCTCCGGGAGGCTCTCGAATCATCCCGTTACAAAACTTTCGAGCGCCGCTTCACGCAGTTCCTCGAAAGGCCTCTCCCCGCCCGTCCGCGGGCGCCCCTGGCAGTAAAACCAGTCCGGGAGGTGGCCCCGCTCGTGATCACCGAGAAATTCGAAGCCGCGATTCAGCAGGGACAAAAAGTGCTCGCGAATCCTAAACTCAAGCAGTTCCACGCCCTCCGTATCCAAATGAAAAAGCTCCGCTACGCCCTCGAGTTTATGGGCCCAGCCTATGACGGTGCCCTCACCCCGTTTATCGAACGAACAGTTGAGATCCAGGACTGCCTGGGGGAACTCCAGGATACGGTCTTTACGGGGGATTTCATCGAGTTTTTACTCGACGACTGGAAGGGAAAACTGGTCGATCCAGATCTCCTGTTCATTCTTGGAGAGCTCTACCAGCTCCAGACGGAGATCGCGGCAGAACGCCGGGAAAGGTTTGGCAAGATATGGGAGCGGTTTTCCTCTGAGGGAACCGTGAACCTGCTAAAAGGAATCCTTCTGCCGCAGTCAAAGCCGCTCAAATTACCTGATTCTCTCTCCGGCGGGTAAGGAAGACAGGTCCGGCCGTCGTTCATTACCAGGTAAGATTATGGCGGTCAGCACGTTACGTGGAAAAGGCCTATGACTAGGCCTTTAGCCTTATTCCAGCTCTGTATCGCTTTAGGCGTGGGCTGCAGATCCACCCGGCATTTCTTCTTTTTAAAATACTCCGCCGCGCCTTCTGCGAGACTCACGTTTCCCTCCTGACCCGAGCCGATGATCAACCGTTTTGCACCACCCTGATAGATATACTTCGCCTCCTCCAAGGAAATAGTGTGAGACGTACCGTAAATAGCTTTAGACAGCTTTTTCTTTCGTTTTTTTGTCTTGCCGGAGAGCCGAATCACGATATCGTGTTCGATCTTCGAACCTTCAATGGTAATGTAGCCGAATCCTGTGTCGCTGATGGGCGGTTTCATTTTGGTCACCTCCGATGCCGTGCCTTCTCCGGGACGCCTTGCAGATCCCCAGGATAGGGACAGCATGATCTTCTTTAATTCCGGCTTTCTGTAAGGCTTCTTCTCTTTGGTCGTCCTTCTTTGCTCTTCCCGTCCATTGTTCTTCTCCTGTTGCCTTGCTTTGCGAATTATGGATATTGGCGCACTGTCTTTCATCCAGCCTTGTGGATATGAGAGTAGTGTTGCAGACGGAAGGATACGATGTCCACACCGCCAAGGACGGAGAGACAGGAACGGGTTCTTTTATCTCATCCCAAGATTGAGGAACCATTTGGGATAACTAAAAGAACTGGTTTTGGTCAGGTTCGTCCCGGGCGGCTGCCCCTGCGCTCTAAAAAAAGAACCAACTCCTTCCTCTAGAATTGCATCCGTATCAGACGGGGGACCGTAGGCTTCAAAGCCGAGGGTGAACCAGGATGGAGGATCAGCTTCCACCTCAATGGAGGTTAATTCGATATTGCAGCCCGTGACGGGCAATGAATTCCTGGAGACTTCTTGCAGATGACCGGTCTCGGCGGAGAGGATGCGTTGATTTCGCTCTTTGCAGACTTTCAGCCATGGGCCTGATTGGTGCAACGTCTGACCGAGCATCGGGAGTCCTTTCGTTGGTAAAGACCATTTGATCCACCGTTCGCTCCGGCCTTGGATACCCATAGCCAGGCTGAGCGGCTGAGAGATGCCCAGATTGGCCTTAATTTCAAATCTGTCCTCACGGAATTTCACACCCACCGTATCGCACCCCGGGAAAAGCAGATACTCATGAACCTGAACGGTCGCTCGTCCCAGGAGATGGCCGACGCTGAACCAGCTTAGGGTTTCCTTCGATAAGATTCCTGCTATGAACCATCGAATTTCTGAGGTGTGCAACATTTTCAGCCCCCCTTGCTATATCACATTCCCATCAAAGCTGAATTTCTTCATTCCTACTGCCGAACAGGGAGGTTTCCCATCTGAGAAACCCCCAAATCCCTTTTTTGGCGGTGGGTACCACCATGTAATATAAGATTAGGAGCCGGGCGATATCAAGAGAGAAGCGAAACCCAATCCAGATATGGAAAAATGAGACATACCAAAACGTATAGATATTATTTTCGTGGTCAACTCCCTGCCCCCCCATGGAAATTCTTGAGAATGGAAACGATTAAAAGTATCCCGATGGTTTGCGGATTGTGTGAACGAAACACAATTTGATTTATGTGATGGTTCCAAGCTTATACCCCAGCTTAGCTTCCTTCTCCCTCAGCAGGCGAATTGCTTTCCGAAAACGCACATACCTTCCCCCGGATTCAATGATGAGGAGCCCTCCCAGGATCATAAGAAGCATCCCGGTGCAGAAATAAACGATCCCACCGAGAAACTTGACGATCACGAGGCCGACAGAGATGAAGGCCAGCCCTGTCTGCATGTAAGAGTGCATCGTCCTCTCCCTTGAGAGAAGGGTCTGTTCCTCTACCATAAGGAGTCTAATATTATCCTCTCTCTTCATACCGATCACCTTGCCTTTTGTCTGTGGGACGCAGGGAAAACTGCCCGACGTGTCGACACGTTTGATCTTTTCCCTCATTGCAATCTTCTCGCCTCGATATCCTCATCATTTTATTTCGTTTCACACTATGATGGTCGAAAGGTGACTCCGATGGACTTAGAAAAGTCATTTCTTCATCAGCGCTCGTTTTGCGGCAGCGAGTTCCTTCAGCTTCTCCTTGCCCACTTTCGGGTAGCTCAGTTTCAAGGAAGCAAGCGCGTCGATCACTGCGTCTGCGACGATAACGCGGCTGAACCACTTGTTGTCGGCAGGGACCACAAACCATGGCGCCTCTTTGGTTGCCGTATGGCGGATCATATCCTCGTAGGCCCCTCTATATTGGTCCCAAAATTTGCGCTCCTCTATGTCGTGCGGCGAGAACTTCCAGTTCTTGGTCGGGTTCTCCACCCTTTCGAGAAAACGCTTCTTTTGCTCCTTCTTCGACACGTGAAGGAAAAACTTGCGAATGACAATGCCGTTCCGCAGCAAATAGCGCTCGAAATTGCGAATGTCCCGGAACCGATTTTTCCAGATGTCCTTGGTGACGAGTTCGGGCGGGAGATTTTCCTTTGCCAGATACTCCGGGTGCACCCGCACGATCAGCGTTTCCTCATAGTAGCTCCGGTTGAATATGCCGATCCGACCGCGCTCTGGCAGACATTTCATGCATCGCCAGAGGTAATCGTGGTTCAAATCCTCAGCCGAGGGTGACTTGAAGGAATAGACCTCAACGCCTTGCGGATTGACGCCGGACATGACGTGTTTGATCACGCCGTCCTTGCCCGCTGCATCCATCGCCTGGAAGATGAGCAACACCCCCCAACGGTCCTGAGCATAGAGCATATCCTGCAGGATGGAGAGCGCCTGCACACCAGTGGCCACCGCTTCCTGTGCGCGCGGCTTGTCCTCAGACTTAAGGTCCAGTGTATCTTTTGGGTTGACATCTTTCAGGCGGAACCCGTTGCCGGCTGTCACACGGAACGGTTCGCTCTGTTCCCGCGCCTTCTTGAAAATATCCTCCATGGTCTTTTCTTTCATTTTCCCCTCCACGTGCAGAGAGCGTCAATCAAGGTGTAGACGTCGAAGGCATCCTTAACGGCCGACAAGTCAACGGAGGCAGCGCAGACTTCGGTGGAGACGCCGGCGACGATTAGTTTCTTGCGGCGACCTTCCTAACTGCTTCGCCGAATCCCCTCTGGTCTTGGACGTTCTCCCGATATCCGCGATCTTCTCATCGCTTAGAAATTGCCGTCCCATTCTTTCAGCCTACCAGTGGCAAGTGAAAGGGATAAATGAGGTGGATGCTGTATTTCCGCAGAAACTTTACAGTATTTATCCACTAAGAAGATGATTACAATTTTAAGGCTTCCTATTGTGGAGTCAAATTCAAGAACGACCACTTCAGAAGAAGTTAAGGGTCCCTATTGGATGGCTAGCCTATGAAAAGTTGAACATATTTGCCAATATAAGCCTACTCGAAACATCATGGTAATGTTTCTATTCGATCTTCAAACCGTAACTTTTCTGGTTTTGAATGAGGCAAGGTCTATAGCGGAAGGTGCGCCATGGAAGCTACATTTACACCACAAGGTCATACGAGAGATGAGCGGAGGACCGATAGGTCTTAATCACCACCTGTTTCTTAAGGACCGCGAAATCAGTATCAAAGTGTCGCCACACGAGTTTCACCTCTTTTAAGCTCTAAATTACAAATGCCAAATTCCAAATAATTTCAAAATACCAATTTCCAATGACCAAGACGATTCTCTTGGGAATTTGAAATTTTGTTCATTGGAGCTTATTTGGTAATTGGTGCTTAGAGATTTGATTTCAACAATCACTTCATCTTCCACAACTAAATCCGCTCTAAAGCTCCCCAATTTTCTATTTAAATAGGAGACTTCAACGCGAGAGGCCCGCCGAATGTTATGGAGCACGAGATTAATGGGACATGCGGTTCTTGAGTCCGCTTGAAATTAACAAATTCTGATCATCTGATCAAGTAGATTCGTAAGTGGCTTTCACGAATGGTTAAGAAGGGCCATTTTTTGAGAAAAAGATGTGATGAAGAAATAAATGAGAATTATGTGGGAAAAGAAGAATTGGAAGAGAAACCGAGAATTATCCAGACTGCTTTTCGGAGAGCCAGGATTTGATTCGTTGCTCAATCTGATCTCTCACTTGCCGAAACTTTGCCAACT
>Ga0335070_10000326_pt1 | contig 55708 bp, 54 predicted proteins | sample Lox_Sample_13_FD_206722 | JGI IMG/M metagenome (GOLD analysis project Ga0335070, IMG submission 206722) | Soil microbial communities from Loxahatchee National Wildlife Refuge, Florida, United States - Lox_Sample_1.3 | ecosystem: Environmental > Terrestrial > Soil > Wetlands | place: USA...
CCTCGCGAGCTAGGTGTGCGCACCCGGCTCGCGGCCACCAGTCGCCCCAAGTTCATCAGAACAGCTTTGGCAGTGCGCCGCCAGCAGCCGGACCGTGCGGCTGCAATGCCGCAGAAAAGCCGCGTAGCGCCGGCTCAGGTCCGTTAGCCGGTTATGTTCGGTTCGTATCCTCTCCTCCAGGGTTGGGTCCCATGTCATAGGCGGCCTCCGGCCGTCGGCACCAACCGCCGCCCTGCGCTGCAACCCGTCCTGAAGTCGTGCACACAGTTCCTCCTGCCACGCCAGTTGCCGGTTAAACTCCGTCAGACGGTTTGAAGCCACGGCCCAAATTCCGTCCTCGACAGCATCAATAAGCGCTACCAGAACGGCCACGTAGTCGCTAGAATTACCTATGCGACACGGTGCGATGAAGCACGATGTCTTGGAAGCTTGGAGTTGCATTGAACCCACAACCGGCCCTATGCCGCTCGGTTGGCCTGTTCCTGTAATATAGAAGCCGCAATCTCGCCTGGGTCGATTCTGTACTGTCCACCCCGGATAGACAGGCGCAGGTCCTCGACGTAGCCCTGCCGGATTGCAGGCACTTGCATCGCCTGCGCAACCAATGAGCTCACTGAAGCAGCACCGCTCGTAAGCGTGGTGCGGATGCCAGGCTTATCCACAGAAATCGCAGCGTCGCTCTCTTTGTCGTTGATCTGCCGGGAATCTTGTTGAGTTGTGATTCCGGGCGTGACAGATCCAATTGCATCAATCATCATCATTCGGGATCCCTTCCTTCGGCCTTCTTCTTATCGGCACATAGGGAAAAATGTTTAGGGGTTGATCGAAGAATTTTCTTGAACCATAACTCGCTCATTCGTTAGACTCCGTTTCCCGGTAAGGCCCTCCCCTGGGGGTCCTCCGGACACAGGAGGGTCTCCACTCGAACGTTCCAGTTCCCGCTGGATCAACGCTGCTATGCCAATCCCGCCCGATTGCGTGATGGACGCGGCCAGCGCCTGCATGCCCATGCCCTGCAGCTGAAACCGTGCCGGATCGGCGTCGTCATCGTCGCTCCCGCCGGGTGCGCTGGCCAGCGAAGTCTGCGCTTCTTCCAGCCAGTGGCCCAGAAGGATGGATTCAAAGTCATTCGCCGCTTTTTCGATCCGTTGCCGATTGTGCCGGTCCGCTCCCGCCCCCACCGCGGAGAGCAACTGCGATTCCCGCGCCGAGCCGAGGTCCACCGCGCCGGATACCATCGTGGACTGCATTGCGCCAGACACCTCAAATCACCTCCAGATCGGCCGCCAGCCCACCCGCCGCTTTGATCGCTTCCAGGATGGCCACAATCTCGTGCGAGTTGGCATCCAACGCCTGCAACGCGTGGAGCAGTTCCTCGACGCTGGCCCCATGGCTCAGGCGGACACTGCGGGTAGGCTCGTCGTGCGCCTGCACATCGGTCTGGGGGACCGTAGTGGTCTGGCCATGGGAATAGGGGGCCGGCTGCGCCACCGCGTACGAGGTCGTGACTTCGATAGACAGGCTGCCGTGGATAACCGACACTGGTGAGAGCTTCACGTCGCCCCCCATCACGATCGTCCCGGTGCGCTCGTTGATCACCACCTTCGCCCGCGGACGATAGCTCACGGCCAGGTTCTGCACCCGCGCTACCAGCGCGGTCACCGGCATGGAGGAGGCCGCGGCCACGTTGATGTCAATCCGTCGTCCGTCCACTGCCCGCGCGATCTCGCGCGCGAAATCGTGGTTGATCGCCGCCGCCACATCGCAGGCCTCGGTGAAGTCCGTGTCGCGAAGCATCAAAGACACTGTGGCCATGCGGTCGAGATCGATGGCGGTGTCACGCTCCACGATGGCTCCATTGGGAATGCGCCCCACGTTGGGGAAGTTGAGGACCTTCACATTGCCGCCGCGACCGGCCGTGTATCCGCCCAGTGTTACCGGCCCCTGGGCGTTGGCATAAACCAGCCCGTCCGGGCCCGACAGGCCGGTCAGCAGCAGGATTCCTCCCTCCAGGCTCTTGGCGTCGCCGATGGACGATACCGTCACGTCCACCGTCATCCCGGGCCTGGCGAACTGGGGCAGGGAGGCGGTCACGAACACCGCCGCCACGTTCTGCACCCTCACCGTGGCCGGGGAAATCAACACGCCCATGCGCCGCATGACGTTGGCCAGCGTCTGGGTGGTGAATTGCGTCTGACTGCGGTCGCCGGTACCTTTTAGTCCTACCACCACGCCGTATCCGATCAGTTGATTTTCACGCACCCCGGCGATCGATGTGATGTCACGGATCAACACCTGGCGCGTGTTGTCGCCTGCGGCGGTCAGCGCTGCTGCGAGCGCGAGTACACCCACCCAACAGCCCGCTTTGACCTGGTGCAACACCTTTCGCTGGCGCATGTCGGGCATGGTCATCAGAAACCAATCAACCGAAGAATTGCTCGCATAACCACATTGGGCGGACGAGTGCTGTCGGAGATGATTCCCTTGCCCTTCATCTCGATTTGCAGGTTCGCCATGGAGGTGGAGAGGATCGTATCGTTGGCCGTAATGTCGGTGGGTTGTACGACCCCCCTGATAATCATGGTTTCGTGCTGGTTGTTCATCAGCACCAGGCGTTGCGCCTCCACCACGAAGTTCCCGTTGGGCAGCACAGCGATTACCCGTCCGGTAAGCCGGGTCGTTAGCTGCGAGCCGGCGGCCGTCTGCCCTTGGCCCTTCAGCCCGGTGGAGGAGTTCGCGGCAAAGAGCGGATTTACGTTCGCTGTGGAGGTCTGTCCCGCTAGGCCGGTAATCGCGGATTGCGTAGAAAACGTGCGCTGGCTTGTGACATTGCCGGTCGATTGCGACGAGGTCAGTTCCGCCACCAGGATGGTAATGATGTCGTTGACGCCTCTAGCCTTGTAGTCACTGGCTAATTGGCCCAGGGGCGCACTGGGCGACCACAAGCTTCCCAGGGTGCGCATTTCTGAGGGCGCCTCGGGAAGTTGCTGCACGCTAGCGATATACGCTCGGCGCAGCTCCTCAGGTGTGGGTTTGGACTTTGATGAGGCGGGCAGCACAATACAGACAAGCACCAGCAGAATGAGAGCGGAACGGACCGGCCATGGCAGCAACGGAGACTTTGTGATCATAGAGCCCCTTTCAGTAGCCCTCTGCCGACGACTTCGGCTTCAAAAGTCCTTTTGCGGTCGGTGCTGCTGACCCGTACGTGCTTCCCTGCGTCGCCACTTGCCAGGCATATTACTGAAAGCTTGACCAGCATGTGCTCACTACGAATGACCAGGGTCGCTCGCTCGCCGCGGTGTACCAGCAAGGGGCCGCGCTGCGGGGAGACAGGCGCGACCGCCCGTGTATGGGCGTCGGTAAACTGGCGTAGGAGCGTCTCCGCTGCCCGCGGGGTCGGCCAGCTCACCAGCACATAAAATGGCAGACACTCCTGGCGTTTCTGGCAGCGCAACAGAACCTGAGCACCTGCCCGTTGCCAGGGCTCGGCCGAAACTATTTCCAGCGCCGCGTTATCGCGGTTGGCGTGGACCGCGCTCAGAAGATGCACTTGCTCGGGTGAGGTGCGAACACCGACCGCAGACAACAGGGCCGAGATCTGTCGCGGATCGACGGGAAACTTCTCACCTGTTGGGGAGGCGTAACCACTGACAGCGGCCAGCGCGCCAATCAGCAATAACAACATTGTTCGTCGCTTCATTGGCTCCTCACCCACCTATTGGCTTAGTTGGTTCAGCTGCTGGAACATCTGATCCGCGGCGTGAACCACCTTGGAGTTCGACTCGTAGGCGCGTTGAGCTAAGATCATCTGTATGAATTCATCGACGACATTGACGTTGGCCTGTTCCAGCCAGCCCTGCTGCAAGGTCCCGAGCCCTTCGGTCCCGCCCGGGGTGGCTACCGTCGGGTCTCCCGATGCGGTGGTGGCGAGAAACAAGTTGTTGCCGATGCTGTTGAGTCCTCCCGGGTTGGTAAACATGGCGAGCTGGATGTTTCCAATCTGCTGCGCCTGGGTTTGTCCCGCCTGGGTGGTGGAGACACTGCCGTCGGCGCCGATCGTTATGCTGAGAGCGCCCGCCGGAACCGTGATCGGCGGATCGAGGGGATTGCCGTCTGCAGTGACGATATTGCCCTGATCATCCATGTGGAACGTGCCTGACCGTGTGTAGGCGATTTCCCCGCTAGGGAGCTTCACTTGAAAGAAACCCTGCCCTTGGATCGCCAGATCGAGGGGGTTGCCCGTATTGGTGTAATCTCCTTGGGTCTGCAGGATCTCGCTGGCGCTGGGACGCGCTCCCAGCCCGACTTGCAAACCAGCAGCGACCGTGGTCGATTCGGTTGCCGCCGAACCCGGCATGACTGAGTTCTGGTAAATCAGGTCGGCGAACTGCAGCCGCCGCTTGCGAAAGCCCGCCGTGCTCGCATTTGCCAGATTGTTAGCGATATTGTCCAAGTTGAGTTGCTGGGCGATCATGCCGCTGGCAGCGGTAAACAGCGCTCGAAACATTTCGTCACTCCTTCACGGGTTGATTCGCGGAAGGTCCTGCGTGGCGACCTTGTTGATGTCGGAGTTGAACAGCGCCAGTACGTGCTGCATCATCTCGGCTGAGCGCTGCACCGCGATCAACTCCATAACGCTGGATACGGGACTGACATTTGCTCCTTCCAGCATGCCTTGACGCACCCTTGACGCTTGCGCCGCGACGGCACTTCCGGAAGGCGCCGAATAGTAGGTTTGGCCCAGATTCTGCAGCGCCGTGCCGTCGGGAAATTCCACCACGCTCAGTTTCCCCGCAACCGCTCCATTGACCGACAGCGTCCCATCCGGACTGATCGATAAAGTACCGTTCACGATGGTCACTGGCCCGTTCTGTCCCAGAACCGGGTCTCCGCCCGCCGTTACTAATTGGTTCTGGGACGAAACGCGGAAGTTACCATTTCGTGTGTACGCCTTTCCGCTCCCCGTTTGCACGACAAAGAACCCCGGTCCCTCGATTGCTAGGTCGTGGTCGTTTCCGGTGTGTTGGAGCGATCCTTGCGACAGTTCAAGCCGTGTTCCGCGCAACACTCCGTAGTCGTTCACGGCGCGATTGAGAGGTGATGGTGGAGCGTTGTGCATTCCCGCCAGCACCGACTGAAATACATTGCGCTGGCCCCGGTAGCCTGAAGTCGAGACATTCGCCAAATTGTCGGCAATGGTGTCGAGGGCCTGCATCCGCGACATCAGGGCAGTACAGGCGGCATAGTATCCGCTGTCCATGGCGCTTCCTCAACCACTGTCATGCACGCCTTGTACCATCTGATCGCGGCCAGTGATTCCTTGGATTGCGGCTTTTGCGTGACAAGTGACCTGGAAGATGAGAACCGGGTTAACTTGCCGGCTGACGAAAGGACCCTTGTATAAGATACGAGGCAGCGCTCTAACGGGGGGCAAATTCAGGGCCGGAGTTGCGGGCGAGCAGCTTGGCTGGGGACCTAATGCGAGCGAGGGAACGAGTGTTGCGGCGGCTGCATCCGACTCATCGGCATCGAGCAGAATTGCGAAACTGTTGCTCGGGTCCACTGCCGGCGACCACTACAGTGGATTTCACTGATCGCATTCGCCGTTTCCCATGCCGTAGTAACGATTGCCCTGATTACGTGAGATCTGTCCTCGCCAGCGGAAGTTGGGAGTACCGGTAGCACCAGGTGCGGCAAACGCCACTCCGTGGCGATGGCACGTGCCACGGCTCCAGGATCGGCCAGATCGATTCCCTCGACAGCCCATCCCAACATTCTCGGCAGGCGCCCGACTTCATGGAGAAGCCCCGCCAAACACGCCGCTTCCGGAACTACTTCGGGACAGTTTCTGGCCAACAGGCGCGCGAGTTCGGCGCACAGCCGCGCCCGTTGCCAGATCTTTAGCGTTCCTGCATTGTCGCAGTCTCGACCTGCAGAAAGTACCCGCGTCAATGCCCGGCACAATCCCTTGCGTCCCAACTGGACCACGCAATCCTCGACGCGGACTTCCTGCTGCTCGCAGCACGTACGATGTCCGGCGGTTACACGCAGCACCTGCAGTGCCGCCCCTACGTCTCCAAGGAGTACCTCGGCGACTGCCTCGGGATCTAAGGTCAGCTGACTGAGCAGCAAATCAAGCTGAAGCAGAGTCTCTGGCAGTACCGGCAATGAGGGCTGGTCGCCAAAGACTCGTGTCCGAGTGCGCACGACCGACAGCAGGAATGGTCGGCTGCGTCCAAATTCAAGTTCCGTCGTGTCCGTTGTGCCCGTGGGGAGCATGTAATCCGCCTGCAGGAATACATATCGGCACCAGCGGCTTCGGATTTATTCGCTCCCGACGGTCAACGCAGGAATTCACATTTCCGCGCCCCTCGGCAGGTCCGGCCCAAGCGAGAAAGTCAGGTCGGTAGGCACTCCTTCGCAGTTCAGCCGCGCCCAAAGATAGTGGCCGCATATTTCTAGTCGGGCGTCCTCGGCGCCGATTTGGAATGCGTAGCTCTGGACAATGGCGGCCACCTCGGCTGGCGAGGAGATCCGCTCGAAGCTGACGTCGTGGTTTTGTCCTGCTCGGACATGGATGTTCTGCCAGCAGTCACTGGCGGTGATGAAGCAGGGAGCGACCGCGCAGGAAGTAATCCGTTCAATTGCCAGGAGCGCCTGGTGCTCAATTTCACGCACAAACCCGACGAGAAGCCTGTTAGTGCGGTGTGTGTAATGAACCGGCGCCATCGAGAATGTTCGCATGAGTGCGCAGGGCACGCGCGCTTGAACTTCGCTCACCTTCGACTTGGGCTTAAACACCGGGCATCCCCATTGGGTGGCTGCGGCCTCGGCCACGTCCTGCTCGGAGACAAGCTCCATCTCACATAGAGTTTCCGCGAGCGCCACCCCTGTCTCGCGTTGCCGCTGTAAGGCAAACTGGAGTTGCGCATGAGTGATGCGGCCGCGGGATAGCAGAAGCAATCCCAATGGTGAGCGGTTGGTCTTCCGGGGTGGCGTTCTGTCGGCGCCGTGGATCAGCCGCCGCACCCGCTCCTTCACCGCGTGCCCAAAACAGTTGCCACCACAGTACCAGTCGCGCCCAAGCAGGATTCCTGTCCCTCGCCCCGCCAGCGGATGCCGCAGGGTGGTGGCCGAACATCCTTCGCGGGTGCATTTTTCCCGCAGCTTCTTCCAGTCGAACAGGTAACCCATGCTGAAAACGCTCATCTCCGGCTCCCAGATCGCGTGCCTGAAAGGAAACTAACCCGGGGAGGCGGGCTGAACGATCTCAGTGACCCGCAAACCATAATTGCCATCCACGATTGCAGCCTCTCCCCGCGCGATTACTCTGCCGTCCAGCAGCAGTTCGACCGGATCGTCCACCCGCCGATCCAACTCGATCACCGATCCACACGTCAAGTCCAGAATCTCCCGCAGAGTGAGCTGCCGCTGGCCAAAACGCAACAGCACATTTAACTCCACGTCGAGCACCAAGCTGAGATTTGCTCCGTCGGCTGGGCCCACATCAATCATCGGCTTACTGGTCGGCCGGGCAGTGGACATCGGGGGGGCAAGAGGCCCGACCGGACTCATTGGGGTAGGTCCTACGTTGACATCAGGCATGGGTCACCGTGTTGACTGTCTCGGTTGCTGCTGCTGTTGCTCGCTGGCAAGGCAAATACGGCTGCCGGACGCGGCCCATCGCAGCTTTGAGTTTCAACAGAATCATGGAATGAATCTGCGAGGCGCGTGATTGCTTGACCCCGATAACTTCCGCCACTTCGCGCATGGTGAGTTCGTCGCGGTAATACAGCGAGAGCAGCAACTGCTCGCGTTGCGGCAACTGGGCAATCAGCTTGGCCAGTTCTGCTTGCATCTCGCCACGCAAACACTGTTCAAATGGATCGTCATCCTTGCTGGGCGCGGTCTCGATCAGGTCCTGGGTTTGGGTGGGGTCGAACGGAGCGAGCGATTCCTGACCCAGTAGCATCAGCCCATCAAGGTCGGCTAAAAGCTTATGCAGTTTCTCAATCGTCAAGCCCGCATGGTCAGCAATTTCCTGTTCGGTGGGTTGTCGCCCCAGGGTGGCGACCAGTTCCGCCACCGCATTTGCGATGCGCTTTCCTTTCGCCCGCAGCGGCCGCGAGGCCCAGTCCATCTTTCGCAGGCTGTCGAGTATCGCGCCTCGGATTCGGAAACTCGCATACGTCTGAAACTGTACTTGTTTCGAGTTGTCGAAGTGGGCCAAGGCTGCCATGAGGCCTAACACCCCTTCGTGAACCAGGTCTTCCAGTGGGACATGTCTCGGCAGGCGTTCATGGATGCGCGTGGCAATGTGATACACCTGCGGGAGCTGCTCCAGAATCAGGGCCTGGCGGCGGTCTTCGTCGTGATCTGCAACGCTTACTGCGTAGGCACGTTCGGCGGCAGTCATATCTCATAACTCCGTTCTAGATTTCATCGCACGACTCCCAAGGACTGTACGGGCGTCAGCGGCGGTATTTCGGTGGGTGCGATCACTACCAACCTGGGGACAAAGGGCTCGAGAAGGCGGTGCAGGTAATACCTGGCTGGAGAAGAGCAAAGCAAGACCGGAGGCGCGCTCAAGACCTGGTCGCCAAACATCCGACGAAGCCCCTCCAGCACCTTGCGCGCAGCCGACAGTTGTTGCGCGCCGGAGACGGCCGCCTGCGCTTGTGGATTGCCGGCGTGGAAACACTCCTCTTCGATGGCGCCGTCCAACGTGACCACCTTTAATTCGCCCCGTTCGTCGAGCAAGGGACGAATCAGGCCGCGTCCCAGTGCCTGTCGCACCGCCTCGACCAGTGCCACGGTGCTCTTGTTCGAGGGCGCCGTTTCCACGAGTGTTTCCAAAATTGTGCCGAGATCGCGGATTGACGTCTGCTCGCGGAGTAGTTGCTGCAGAACTTTCTGGACCTCGCCGAGGGTCATCAGCTTGGGAACCAATTCCTCTACCAGCTTGGGATGAGAGTCACTCAGCCGATCAATGAGTCGCTTGGTCTCCTGCCGGGTCAAAAGCTCATGGGCACTCTTGCGGATGACTTCTCCCAAGTGGGTAGCGAGTGCCGACACCTGGTCAACCACGGTGTAGCCCGCTGCCACGGCCTGGGCCTGCAGTTCCGGAACTATCCACCGCGCCGGGGAATTGAATGCCGGTTCTCGCGTCTCCTGGCCCGGTAAGTCGGGTGCATCCAGTTGCGAGCTGATGGCCAGCAGGCAATTCGCACGCAAATCCCATCGCGCGATCTCGACACCGCGTAGATAGACCACATATTGGCGTTCCGGCAGCGCAAGATTGTCGGTGATATGGATGGCAGGCACCAGAAACCCAAGTTGAAGAGCCAGATGTTTCCGCAGAGACTTGACCTTGTTCAGCAGTTGCCCGCCTTGCTTGGCATCGACTAGGGAGACCAGCCCCAGTCCGACCTCCAGCATGAGTTCGTCCAGCTTGAGGATGGAATCCATCGGATCTGCGCCAGCGCCTTGTTTGACCGGGGTAGACCCAGGCACGGACGTGTCGCTCATTTCCTGTGTGCGCGGGCGCGACTTGATCTTCCGGGCCAGCAGTCCCAGCCCTGTCGCCAGTGCCAAAAACGAGAACTTGGGTAGGCCGGGAATCAGCGCCAGAGCCGCCAGAGCACCGGCGGCAATCCACAACAGACGAGCGCTACCAAACAGTTGCTGTCCCATGTCTTCGCCCAGGGTCTCGCCCGAGGCCGCTCGCGTTACCACCATGCCACCGGCGACGGAGACGAGTAGCGAAGGAAGGATAGTCGCGAGTCCGTCTCCCACCGTCAGCACGGTGTACGTCTTCACCGCCTCTTGGAACGGAATCCCTTGCTGAAACACGCCAATAGAAAATCCGGCCACGATGTTTATGGCCGTGATCAGCACCGTGGCCAGGGAATCGCGTTGGCTGAAACGGGCCGCTCCATCCATTGCCCCGCAAAACTCTGCCTCGCGGGCAATCGCTTCGCGACGCTTACGGGCCTGTTCTTCGTTAATCAAGCCGGCGTTCAGATCGGCGTCGATGCCCATCTGCTTTCCGGGCATGGCATCCAGTGTGAAGCGCGCCGTGACCTCTGCCGTGCGCACCGCGCCGTGGCTCACCACGAGATACTGAATGGCAATGAGGGCAAGGAAGAGTACAAATCCGACCACATAGTTTCCGCCCACCACAAACTGGCCGAACGCCTCAATGACCCGCCCGGCGGCGCCGGAACCTTCGCTACCGTGCAGCAAGATGCGGCGGCTACTCGCCAGGTTCAACGACAACCGGAGCAGAGTCAGCAGCAGGAGCAAACTGGGGAAGACGGAAAACTCTACTGGCTTCAATATGTTGAGGGCGGTGAGCAGCACCAGGACCGAGGCGGTGAGGCTGACAGCCAACAGCAGATCCAACACCAGGCTCGGCAACGGTACGAGCATCACGAAGACCATCGCCACTGCCGCCGCCGGCAGCAGCCAATCCGAGCCCATGCCACGAAACGCCGTCAGCCAGCCGGTTTTGCCCTTCATCGATGACCACCGTTCGTGTCCTGCGGAGGCTCATGTGGGTTGCCTGCTGCCTGCCGCCGTACCTTCTCTTGGGCCCGATACACCAGCACTAGGATTTCCGCCACCGCGGCATACAGCTTGGCCGGAATGGCCTGCCCGACCTCGACGGCGCGGTACAGGGCCTGCGCCAGCGGGGGATTTTCCATGACAGGAATGTTCTGCCATCGCGCAACCTCTTTAATGCGTTGCGCTAACAGGTCGCGCCCCTTGGCTACCACGACCGGGGCCTCCATCTCCATCTCGTAGCGCAGGGCCACGGCAAAGTGTGTCGGGTTGGTGACCACCACGGTTGCCGTTTCCGTGGCTCTCAACAACTGTCGGCGGCGCAAGCTGCGCTGCAGCTTCCGAATGCGCATCTTGATCTCGGGATGGCCTTCCGTCTCCTTGTAATCGTCGCGCAGCTCCTGCCGGGTCATGCGCAAATCTCCCTCCATTTTTCGCCACGTAAGGAAGTAATCGATCCCCGACCAAACCAGCAGAATCAGCGTCGATTTCCAGCCCACCTCCACGAGCAGAGCCAGCAGCAGCGCAGAAAACGCGTGCACATTGAGGAACGAGGCCCGCTGCAAAGCTTCCCAATGGGACTGCACTACCTGAATTCCGACGAGCAGAATTGCGCCAAATGGAAGCAAGGACTTCAACAATCCACTCAGCCCTGTCAACGAGAACATCTGCTGCAGTTTCTTGGCCGGGCTGAGACGCTCGAATTTCGGCGCCAGTGCCTCGCCGGCGAAGACCATGCCACCCTGCATAACGCCCGCTCCTACCGCGAGCACCAGGCTCGCCCCCAGCACGGGTACCATGCCGCGCAACACTTCTGCCGAACTCCATAGCAGCAACGGACTGCTTCCAGTCAATTGCTGTGTTGCCCCGGCATTGAGGGCGCGCCGCAATAAATCGCCCCAGCGGGCCACGCATTCGTGCCCTTGCCAAAGCAGGACTGCGCCTGCACCCGCCAGCCCCAGCGCACTCGACACATCGCGCGATCGCGCAACCTGGCCCTGCTTGCGCGCCCTGTCGCGACGATGGGGAGTGGGCTTCTCGGTCTTATTTGAATCGGCCATTACCTTTCACCGCGCCAGACGCAACAGGCGCTCGGCATACGCCAGCGAGTCGAGGAACCAGCCTTCCAGCAGGCTCGGCCAGTACTTCATTAGTCCCAACAGCACTGCAATTCCCAGCAGGCTTTTGATGGCTGGTCCCAGCAGCATGAGCGGCATCTGCGGCGACGCCTTTCCCAACAGACCGATGGTCAGATCGGCCACCAGAGTGGCCGCCAGCACCGGCGCAGCAATCCTCAGCCCCAAACCCAAAACGGTTGCACCGATCTTGAGCGTGGCCGTCACAAACGACGGACTGAATTGCGCCGCCGCAACCGGCAGGTAGTCGAAACTGCCGGCCATCGTGCGCAGCAGTGCATGGTGGACATTCAAGCTGAGAAAGATCAGCAGGGCGACGGTCTGGTGAAACAGCGCCACCACTGTCGATTCGGCCTGCGTTTGTGGATCCAAAATGTTGACCAGCGAATATCCCATCTGAATGCTCAGTACCTGGCCCGCTGCCTGCATCGCGTCAAACAACAGGTTGGCTGCAACGCCCAGCGCGATCCCGATTCCCAGCTCGTGAATGACCACCAAGGGCCATTGCGCCGCCGTCACTCTGCCGACTCGTGACGCCAGTGCCGGGTAGAGGGCTGCGGTCACTGCAATCACCAGAACAGCCTTGATCCGGGTCGGTATGGCGGCGCTGCCAAACAAGGGCGCGAACAGCATCAAACCTGAGACGCGGAGTCCGATTGTCAGCAGCGGATTCAGCAGATTGATCAGGTTCAGTTCCATCGCCTTTACCGCAGGTACTGCTGCAAGTCCGCCAGAGTCCGGACCGTGTACTGGCTCAGGTGACGCCACATCCAGGGCATGAGCAGGAACAGCGCGCCGCCCGTTGCAAACAGTCTTGGCACTGTCGAGATCGTGATTTCCTGCAGCGATGTGAGCACCTGAAAAATGTTGATCAACAGGCTGATCCCCACCACGACGGCTAGCACCGGGAGCGTGAGTACGGCGACCTCCTCCAGCGTCGCGCGAACCAGAGTTACGATCTGATCGGAAGGCATCATCTCAGCCGAAGCTCCTCATCAGTGATCCCACCAGCAGGTTCCATCCGTCCACCATTACGAACAACAGGATCTTGAGCGGTGTTGAAATCACCACTGGCGGCAGTTGCATCATGCCGACCGACGTGGTGATCGAAGCGACGACCATGTCAATGACAAGAAAAGGAAGAAATAGCACTGCGCCTATCTGGAACCCGGCTTTCAGTTCCGATAGCAGATAGCTGGGCACCACAACTCGCATCGAGAGTTCCTCCGGGTTACGCGGCTGCGGCTCCCTGGCCAACTCGACGAAAAGCGCAACATCCTTTTCCCGGACGTAGTGCACCATGAATTTGCGCAGCGGAACGGACGCCTGAGACAGTGCGTCCGACGCCGTCATCTGGCCTTTCTGCAATGGCTGAATCGAATAGCGGTAAATCTCCGTAGCTACCGGCTGCATGAGAAAGAACGTCAGCACCAGGGCAAGGCCAATGAGCGTTTGATTGGAAGGGGTGCTCTGCAGTCCCAACGCCTGCCGCAAGAAATGGAAGACGATCAGTAGCCGCGCAAACGGTGTCATGCACAACAGAATGGAGGGTATCAGCGTCAGCAGTGTGAGCAGAACCACGATGGTCCAGGGCACTGATCCATTGCCCAGGCCGGAGATACGTATCTCATTTCCCTGTGGGCCCTGTGGGGTGGTAGTGGTCGCGGTTGGCTGGCTGCCGGGGGCCCCCGGAGCGAGCACAGGCGCAGCAGCCGCGTACCCTACAGCCGCCCATGTGAGAAACAGCCCTACCATCAGCCACCGCACGATGTTGGCGCCAGCCATGTTCATGCCTGCAATCTCTCGCCCGGGCTGCTTTTCTGAAGCAGTTCCGCGAACTTGCGGTCGCCGGCAAGCTGGGTCAGCATGCATACGTTACTGGGTGCTCCCCCCACGAGAAAATGCTGACCGTCGACTCTGACTATTGCGAGGAATCGCTTGTCCCCGAGCGAAATACTCTCGCACAAACACAGCCGCTTCGACGCCAGTTGCAACTGCCGGCGCGCTTGCACCCGCTGCCATGCGTTTCGGGCAAACTCGCACCCCTGGCGATACAGCGCGATGATGACCGGCGGGAGGTTCCGGACCTGCGCGACAAAGACATCCACCCAACTCGAGGGGGCGATTCCCTTCGGCCGTGCCGCGCTGCCGGTCGGCACGCGCCAGTTCCATCCGCGTGTGCCGAGCATCCGGCCTGGCCGTGAAATCGTCGTTACCGTCCTTCGTCTCATGCGAGCTCTGTGATCCGCACTGCCAGTCGCTCATCGATGACTTCGAATTCCGTCCAGCCAATCAGTTGTCCATTGACGTACAGAGGGATTTCGCTCAGGTGAGGACAGGGAGTAGTCACTACTGACCCCTTGCCGATTCGGGTTAGGTCAGCGATGGTGAAGCGTGACAACGGAATGTCCACGCTCACCGTGCAGGGAAGCCAGGGCACAACATCCACCGCATTGTCGGCTACCGCCTGCTGAAGATCCGGCCCCCCAGTCTCGTTCGGCCCCAAGGTCAAAGTCGGATCCGTGTTCGAGGCATTCATCGGTGTTAGGTACCCTTCCGATGAGAATGCCGTGCAATTACATTGCCTATGCGGTTGGTGGCGCTGAACCGCGAAGATTGACGTTGTGGAGAGAGAACTGGCCGTATTCGCAGGGCTTACCTCGCCCGCTTCGAACCCGGGCGTGGCCTCGGGATGAGACCCGAATGAGAACCATTGACGGCCAGTCGTGTCCCCGCGCAGCCACTTCGCATGCACCGGGATCCTTCTAATGGGAGGCTAAGCCTGTACGGCCCGGACCTCTTGGCTAGCGGATCAAGCTGATCGTTGTTTGTGAGATCGAGTCGAAAGTCGTTACCACTTTTGCATTCGCCTCATAGCCGCGCTGAGCAATGATCATCTTGGCGAACTCCTTGGCGACATCGACATTCGACAGCTCCACCGCTCCGCCGTTGATCGCTCCGCGCCCGCCGCTGCCGGGCGTTCCCACGACGGCCGCCCCCGACGAAAGCGTCGGAGCGTATACGTTGGACCCCATCCGTTGCAGCCCCTGTTCGTTAGCAAAATTAGCGATCGCCACCTGGCCCAGGGCCATCACTTTGCCATTGGAAAAGGTTCCCTGCAACACGCCTGCGGAGTCGACGTTGAACTCCTGCAGCGTCCCACTGCTGTATCCGTTCTGATTCGTCGAGGAAGTCGTGCTGGACGCCGCCATCTGTGTAATCGTTGGCTTGCCGCTGGTGTCATACAGGTTCCAGTCGAATTTCAGGTCGGACGCGCCATCGGAAAGTCCCGTCACGGTGACGCCAGTAACATTCCCGGTCGGGGTTGTGAGGTTTCCATTGCCGTCGAAGACCAAGGGAGACGGGCCAGCAATGACAACGGGGCCCGGACCCGGAGAACCAACATCCGCTGCCGGAATCGATATTTGGTAATTCCAGGTGTCCGCGCCAGTTTTGGTGAACTGAAAGCTCAGCACATGCGGCGTTCCCAGCGAATCAAACACCGTGACGGGTGTATTGAATGGCGGGTCGCCGACACTCGCGGCCGCGTTGAGATTGGATTGCAATTCCACCGAAGACGTGGCGCTCGCCGGACTGGTGAGCCCGTTGCCCACCTGCAGTGCTCCCAAAGCCGCGCCGTTGTCGACCACTCCTGAGACTGCCGGATAGCCCAGAACAATCTGTCCGTCTTGCGTCGTGAGCTCGCCTGTCTTGCTGACCGTGAAGTTGCCGGCGCGCGTATATTGCATGCCACCGTCCTGCTGCGTGATGAAGAAGCCGTCGCCGGTGATCGCCATGTCGGTGGCTACGCCCGTGTTGTCCAGACTCCCGTCATTAAAGTCCGAGGAAATGGTTTCTACCTGGGCCCCATTTCCAACCTGCATGGGGTTGCCGCCCCCGGTTGCGCCTACGGTCTGGTAGAACAAGTCTCGGAACGTGGTTTGTTGGTCCTTGTAGCCGTTGGTGTTCAGGTTAGCTAGGTTGTTGGCAATCACAGACAGCGCATTCGACTGGGCGTTCAATCCGGAGAGCGGAATTGAGAAGAGTGGCATTAGTAGCCTCCATTGGCCGGGCTCGCGGTGGAATTGGCTGCGTCCGAACCGGCCGTCTGCAGCAGTTGATGGATTCCGATGAGCTGATCAAGCTGGTTCAGAGCGATCATTTGCCCCACCATTTGGTTGGCGTCCATCGGTGCAGTCGGGTCTTGCGACTTCAATTCAGTGATCAAAAGGTTTAGAAAGGTCGCGTCCATACTGCCTAGCGCGCTTCCGGAGCTGCCAGACGTCGCACTGGCGCTGGTGGACGAACTCTGCGAGATTGCTGAGACGGACATTACTCCTCCAATTCTTGCTGTCCTGACCGTTCCTCAAATCCGAATGTCTAGACGCCCGTCTGCGATCACAGGGATCATGTTGGTTGCCTCGGCCTTCGGTTCCTCTGGAAAGACTTGCGTTGCGATCGTCTGTGGCCGGGATGACTGGTACTGTGACTGCCCGGAACCTGCTGAAAAAGACGAGCCTTGTTGCTGGATCTCAATCGTGGCATGGATGCCCTGTTCTTGACTTAACTTCGACTGCAAACTTGGGATCTCGTTTGCCAGTGCCTTGCTCAAGTCATTCCGTTCCAACGAGATTTGCGCCGCAAGCTTTTCGTGGCTCAGCGCCGTGTGAATGGCGACATTGCCAAAGTCCGGGGAACGCATATTCAGACTGATTTCAGATTCCTTCAGCCGCTCCACCAAACGAGCGGTGTTAACGATTCCGCCGGAAGAAACTTCTTCGCTCAAGCGGCTCCCGGTTTCCCGATCCGTTGACGCCTGAGATTGCGGTTGCAGTTGGGTGGTGTCGTCGGCGTGGTGCCGTTCGCCCGGACCCGAGGGATCTGCCGTCTTGTGCGCTGGCTCCGGGACACCAACGACGCTCGCGGGGCCACCGCGCACGCTGTTGTCCGCTGTCCGCGCAATTGCAAATGTTGCTTGTTCGCTGATCTCTCCGTTGGGATTCGAGGAGTCAGTGCCGGACCGCGCGTGCAACTTGTCGACGGGCATTTCGGCGCGTCCCGATGCTCCTTCTCCGTGCCGTCGCTGGTTCTGCGCCTTGGCATCTCCGACTAGCGGATTCGGCGGGCGGACGTCATCCCCGTTCTGCTTTCCACCAGATGTTGGATCAGTCGGAGGGTGTGACAAAACGACGAATTGCGCGATTTGGAGATTGGGTCCGTCCTTTCGCTCTGCCGTTTGGCCGCCGCGATGCTCCTCTAGTTCAATTGCCAATGGGGGAAGAGGTGAAACCTTTTCTGCTGAGCCGGTGTCCTCAGCGTTCGCGTCACCAACGTCATTTCGCGGCAGCTGTTCAGTGCCCACAGGAACCTGCACCGCCGGCGCGACCCATTCTGTTTGGTTCCCGTTTTGCTGCTTTAAGAGCTGTGTCGAGCCTGCGGATGTGCCCGCAATTGTTTCATCTCCATTCGCGGTGTCGGACGCGGTCTTGCTAGTCACAGACTCGCCGTCTGTTCGTCTCGATTGCCGGTCGTCCAGCGTGCTGTCTTCCCCAGGCACCCGAACTCCGTCTGGAGATTTCGACGATACGTTTTCCGCGAAGGAGTTGTTGTAGATCTGCGTGCCGGCCAAGGTGCTTTCTGGCTGCTTCTTCGTCCCGCTAAGAACTCCCCCAGGCTCGCAGGTTGGACTCAATGGTGCTGGCACTTCGGCTTCAGCCACTACTCGCACATCGAGCGACCCGATCCCGCAAGGTCGGGCAAGCCCCGCTGCGGGAATTGGGGTGCTTTCCTCCTTCTGTGGTTTTGTGCCGTTGTCGGCTGGCGGGGTTGTCACAGGATTCGTATTCGCCGAGCTTGCCGACGGCAAGTCTGCAAGCAACGCACCTCTGCGATCAGCCCGTGTTAATTCAGCTTGAGTCTTCGGCTCAGAGCGCTTGCTGGCCGGGTTCTTCTCTGCCGTTGCTGATTTCACTGGGTTCTGCCGCCGGACGTGCGGAGATGAGACTGGTCCCTTTGTCTCCCGCCCACATGCCCGGTGCAGCGCATCCGTGAAAGTCCCCCCAGGGTCCCCGCCGGTTGTCAGAGACGCCACTGCCGGAATGCCAGAGTTTCTGTTGGCGATGCTGACGAGCATGACTCCAGGAGGAATGCACGCCAGCTGCCAACTCCCCGATACTCCGCAGCGCGCGCTGCGCAACCGCAATTGATTGACGCCTAATGAATTGTGTGGGATCTGCCGATTACGTGTTATGCATCGTGCCTAGAACCCTGGGCACACTGGGCAAAGCTTGCCGCACCCTTGCAGGCAAACTTTGCCTATTTCTTGCGATGGCGCATCAGGAACATGTCATCGGCAACTTGCTGCCGTGCCCGCTCGGCCTGAAGTTCGTAGGCCTCCCGTTGCCGTTCGCGAAGCTCGCTGAGGACCTTCCGTCCGCGCCGAGCTGCCTCGTAGCTGGCAAGCAACTGCTCCCGCCGGACCTGAAGTTTCACCAGCAGTTCTTCCAACGACCGCCGTTGCTGACGGAGCAATCGCTTGGCTTCCTCGAGCACACACAGGTGGGCGCCGGGCGTTCCTGAGCCCAGTTCGCGCTCGCGAATCGCATGCTGGGCCACATCTTGGTCCCTTAGCGTCTCCAGTAGATGAACTGTATGGGCGATTTCGTATTGTGTCTGTTCCAGAACCTGCAACTCACGTGCTTCGATGCTCTCTCGTAGCCGGAGCACAGCCGCCAGCGTAAATTTGAACGCCATGTCTCAGATCGGGAGGGATAGCAGCCGTTTCAATGACTCGTCGAAACCCGGCAACTCTTCCGGCCGCTGTTGCAGGAATGTGTTCAGGGAGGGAAGAACATCAATGGCCTTGTCCAGCACCGCATCGGCCCCCTTCTGATAAGCCCCGATACGGATCAGGTCTTCCGAGCGGGTGTAGGTAGCCAGCAAGCGGCGCAAGGCCTTCGCTTGCTCCATGTGCCCGACTGATGTGATATTGGGCATCAGCCGACTTAAGCTGTCGAGTATTGAAATGGGCGGATAGTGGTTGCGCGTGGACAGCCCACGGTCAAGCAAGATGTGTCCATCCAGCAGAGACCGCACGATATCGACCACCGGGTCCTGTTGGTCATCGCCTTCCATGAGCACCGTGTAGAAAGCTGTGATGCTGCCGTGCGAAAAGCGGCCTGCCCGCTCCACGAGACGCGCCAGCATACTGAGTACTGAGGGCGTATAGCCTTTGGCCGTAGGAGGCTCACCCGCTGCCAGTCCTATCTCCCGTTGCGCCATGGCGAACCGGGTCACCGAGTCCACGACTAACAGGACATTCTTGCCCTGGCTGCAGAAGTACTCCGCGATAGCAGTCGCCGTTAGCGCAGCACGGATTCGCAGCAGTGGCGACTGGTCCGAGGTCGACACCACAACCACAGAGCGCCGCCGGCCCTCTTCTCCGAGGATCTCCAGGAAATCCCCGACTTCCCGACCCCGCTCCCCTACCAAGGCCAGAACTGTCATGTCAGCATTTGTGCCCCGCGCCATCATGCCGATCAAGGTGCTTTTACCTACGCCGCTGCCGCCAAATATTCCCAGGCGCTGTCCACGCCCGCAGGTCACGAATCCGTCGATAGCCCGTACCCCACAGCTCAATGGTTCGCGAATCGGGACGCGCAGCAGTGGCGACGGCGCCGATCCATCGACTTGCACTGTCTTGCTGGCGCGGTAGTCTCCCAACGAATCCAATGGATGTCCCGTGGCATCGATGACCCGCCCGAGAATGTCTGGCCCCACCCGCATGGACGGCCGCGTACCCCAGGTGACTATGCGGTCGCCGAAGCGGATACCTTGCGGCCGTCCAACGGCCATCGACAGGATGGTCGAGCCGCGGAAACCCACAATCTCGCCCGCGTAACGGTCCCCTTGGGCGCTGACAATTTCGCAGGATTCACCCACGGAACAGAACGGCCCGGCAGATTCGATAAGACTTCCCAGCACCTGTTGCACTCGTCCCTGCCAGCGAAGGGTCGAGCATCGGTGCAGCCAGTTTTCATACGGCTTCAGCGGGCTGGGGTTCATCAGGGCTCCGGGCGCTTTGCCAGTAGATCGAAAAACCCTCTCTCAATCTCTTTCAGTTGTGCGTCAATGCTGATATCGGCGGTTCCTAGTTCGGTTTCCAAAATGCAGCCGTTGGGCCCCAGTTGGGAATCCTCCAGCACCTCAACTTTGGTTCCGGAAAGATGGCTGGCAAAATATTGGAGCCACTCCCCGCAGGCTTCTGGAGGCACCCGCACCACCACGTGGGAGCGCTGCTGTAGGTTCTCGACTGCCACCTTCGCCAACGCAGCTAGAAGCATGCGATCGACCTGCGTCTCACGATGGAGGATCCTCCCCGCGACGGCAAGGATCAAATTGACCAGTTCCGGCTCGACCCGCGAGTAATACTCCGCCCGTTCCGACTCAAACTTGGCCACCACCTCGGCGATGCGCCCGCGCTCTGCTGCTAGGCAGTTCTCATACTCCTTGCGCAATTTGGCCTCAGTCTCCTGCTCGGCGGCGGCGGCGGCTTCCAGCAGTCGCTGCGCTAACTCCTCGTCGGTCAAGGAGATGCGAGGCGCCTTGTCTCCCTGGCGTACGCCGACCGGGCTGGATTCCAGGACGGCGTCCGGGCAGGACAAATCGCGCAGCACATCCCGATACTCGAGCACGGTCACGGGATAAGGGTCAACTTCTGCCGCATTGGACCTACACAATGTATTCGTCATTGCCATCGTTCTTCAGGACTAACTTGCCTTCCGACTCCAATCGGCGCGCAAGGCTCACAATCTCTTGCTGGGCTTTGGCAACGTCCTTGCCCCGCACCGGACCCATGACCTCAATCTCTTCCTTCATCATGTCAATGGCGCGGGTAGACATCGTATGGTAGACGCAGTTACGCAACTCCTCCGTCGCGCCCTTCAACGCCATGGCGAGCACCCGCTTGTCAACCTGGCCAATCAGTTCACGCAGAGATTGCTCTGGCACCTGCAGAAAATCCTCGAAGGTAAACATCAGGCCGCGAATCTCCAGTGACAATTTCGGCTCAGCCTGCTCAATAGTTTGCAGAATGGTATGGGCCGCGTCGGTGTCCAACCGGTTCATTAGTTCGGCGACGCTCTTGAAACCGGCATAGGTCTGCCGTTTCTGCTCGCCCAGCGACTGCAGGCGCCGGTTCAGGATCACTGACACCTTTTCCGCCATTTCCGGCGAGAATTGGCGCAAATGGGCAAGGCGCTTGACGGCCTCTGCACGTACCTCCTCCGGCAGCTTCATCAGCAGAGTGGCCGCCTGTTTCGACTCCAGGTGCCCCAGAATCAGTGCCACGGTCTGCGGATGTTCGCCTTCCAGGAATTTCGCGAGCTGCTGTGGGTCGGCCTTCTGCAGCGACTCAACCTTGCTGGCACTGATGACCTGTGCTTGCGAGACCCGCTCCAGCAATTGCCGTGCGCCGTCATCGCCAAACGCCTTCACCAGCAACCGGCTGGCATACTCGGGGCCGCCCTGGGCAAGATATTCCTGCGTCAGCGCGAGTTGGTAGTACTCCTCTAGAATCTGCTGCGAGGTCTGCACCGAGACATGTCCCAGCGAACTCAATTCCTCGGTGATGCGCTGCACGTCATCCTCGCCAAGATTGCGAAACACGGCGGAGGCGCCTTCTTCCCCCAGCAGAGCCATCAGGATCGCGGCCTTGCGCGGTCCCGTCATTCGCTGCATTATCTGTCCATCGGCCACGTTCAGTCCTCGCGCAGCCAGGCTTGCACTAGCCGGCTGCTGCTGACCGGTTCTCGTTTTACCCTATCCAGCACCTGTTTCTTCAGCAATTTGGCCTTCTGTGGCACCTCGCCCAAGGCGGCCGCGGCTTCGGCTTCCGGCGACTGCGCGAGGCCATCGGCGAGGGCTGCAGGCGCGGCGAACTGGCTGCGTGCCGGTAATTCTTTCATCGTCGCAATCGCCTGACGCTTGATGGGCCGAATGACCAACCGGTAGGTGGCCAGGAACAGCAGCAGTATCAGGGCATAGCGAAGCGCCGCGGACCAGTCGTTGAGCAGGGTGCGGACGCGTTCGATCAGCGATACCGGCGTCACCGCCTGGGGAGGTGGTTGATCAAAGGAGATATTCTGCACACTCACCAGGTCCCCTCGTGCCGTGTCCAGTCCCAACGTTGCTTGGGCCATGTCCTTGATCTGGTTGAGCTCGTCGGACGACCACTTCCGCCGCACCGGCGTCGTCCGGCCGTTCTCCTGCTTTATCTCCAGCAGGTCGTCGAGCAGCAGCGCAGCCGTGATCCGCCGGATCCGTCCGGCCGGTTGTGAAGTATGCCGGACAATCTTATTAACGCCGTACGTGGCGCTCTCTGACTTGGTATTCTGATTGCTATCCTCAGCGCTCGTCGCCGCATTGGTCCCCGAATTGGCTCCCGGTACATTACTGGTTGTTCCGGGTACTCCTCCCACTCCCGCGCTCCCAATCCTCTCCTCGGACCGCTGCATGCTAAGGGTTACCGTGGCTGTGGGGTCGTAACGTTCCTGGCTCTCTTCCAAAGTGCTGGGGTCGTATTCGACATTCACACTGGCCCGCACGCGGTCTGATCCGACGATAGGTGCCAGGGTCGCCAGCAGCCGCTGAGTCAGTTGCTCGTCCAGGCTCCCCGAGACCGCGGCCTCGGTGCTGGGCGCTCCCAAGGGGCGGTTGGTGTCAGCATCGATCACGGACACGTTGTCCGGACTCAGTTCGTCCACCGCACCCGACACTAGACGGGCAATCGAAACCTGCGCCTCCGGGGAGATCGCCCCTCGACGGAGTTTCAAGATGACGGACGCCTTGGCCGTCCGTTTGCGGTCGATAAAGACCGAATCCGACGGCAGCACCAGGTGCACGCGAGCGCTTTCCACACCCCGCAATCCCTGAATGGTGCGCTCCAATTCACCCTCCAGAGCCCGCTGGTAGTTGACCTTCTCGTCGAACTCGGTCTGTCCCCACGAAGTCTTGTCGAAGATTTCGAAACCCATGCGCCCGCTGTGCGGCATTCCCTGCGAGGCCACCTCTAACCGCGCAGTGTCGAGCTGGTCCGCAGGCACGCTGATCGATGTTCCTGCCGGATCCACCTGATGAGGTATGTTTTTGGCGGCCAACTGCGCTGTGATCGACTGGCTGTCGGCTGGGCTGAGTCCGCTGAATAACACTTTGTAGGTTGGCGTCGCGATCTGGCGGACAAACAACAGCAACACGATCAGAGTCAGCGCCCCCCCTCCCACGACCAGTAAGCGCTGCTTGGCGCTCAACTGCTGCCAGAGCTGGCTGATCTGCTGCATCGCTTTGCGAATGTCCGCCATGTATCGCTAGACCGCCCTCAGAACTGCATTTGCGAGACCTGCTGGTACGCATTCACAATCTTGTTGCGCACTTGCATCATCAACTGAAAGGCAACGTCGGCTTTTTCGATCGCGATCATCACGTTGTGCACGTCGGAGCGGTCGCCTGCCAGAAGCGAGCTGACCTGCTGATCGGAGCTGGCTTGCAGTTCATCGACTTGGTCAATCGCGCTGCGCAGCACGTCGGTAAACCCGACCTGCGGCTCCAGTGCCGGTTTCGCGCCAGTTCGAGGCTCGTAGATCAACGGCTGGACAGAAGTGCCGGTAATTGTGTTGCTCACGTTCCACCTCCACCGCTCGGCAGCTTGGTTACTTCAGTATTTCCAGAGACTGCTGGATCATCTGCTTGGACGCCGTCACAGCAGAAGCATTGAGTTGATACGCCCGCACCGCGCCCATGAGATCCACCATTTCCTGCACCGGATTGATGTTCGGGTAGGCTACAAACCCCGATCCGTCGGCGTCGGGATGTCCCGGCTCGTAATGCATGATCGGGGGAGCCGAGTCTTCCACGACCCGCACCAGCCGCACCCCGCCCGGCGCTCGTCCTGCCAGCCGGTTGTTACCCGCCAGGAGCAGACGAAAGGCCGAAGCGCCGGCGCTGGAGAAGACTACCATCTTGCGCCGGAACGGGCCGCCTTGGGCCGTGCGGGTGGTTTCCGCGTTGGCCATGTTGCTGGCGATCACTTCCGCCCGCGCCCGTTCGGCGGCCAGCGCCGAACCGCTGACTTCCAGGGTCGAGAACAGTCCCATACTCACTTCCCTTCGTTTATGGCCGTCAACAGCCGGTGAAATTGCGACTTCATGATCTGCACGCCTATCTGGTACTGCATCTGGGTTTCGGCCAGCAACAGGCCCTCCCGATCCAGATTCACGTCATTGCCGTCGGGCCGTTGCAGCAATCCCGGAACGGAATGCGATGCCGGCGCCAGTTGTGTCTGGCTGCTATCCATGGCGCGCCGCAGCTCGGCCCGGAAATCGATGTCTTGCGTGTGGTACCCCGGGGTGTCAATGTTGGCCATGTTCGACACAATTAACTGATGCCGTGCCGAAGCCACGCCAAGGTAGCCTTCGAGCAATTGGAGTATGGGCAGGGTCGTCATGGTCTACGCATACCTCCGGGGCGGCAGCCCAAATTCGCGTATCTTGTTGCGAATGGTGCGTACACTGATGCCCAGCATGGCGGCTGCGCGCGTGCGGTTGCCGCAGGTCTCCAGCAGGGTCTTCTCCAGCAACTGGCGCTCCATGCTGCGCATGTTTGTGCCGGGAACCAACAGCGCGCCGGTGGCCGGCAACGCTTGCGTGGTGCCAGGCAGCGGCGATAGGACCTCATCCTGCAGAATGTCTGTGTCGAGGTCCATCGCCGGGTTCAGGGCCAGAACGCGCCGCATGAAATTGAACAGCTCACGTATGTTACCGGGCCAGGAATGTTCCTGCAGACGGGCCAGGAGTCCCGCGCTCAAGCGGGGAACGGGCGTGCCTGCCTGGGCTGCAATTTGCCGCGCAAAGTATTCCGCCAGGATTGGAATGTCTTCGCGGCGCGCGCGCAGCGGGGGCAGCGATAACGGAATGACGTTGAGGCGGTAATAAAGATCGGCGCGAAAGGTGCCCGATTCGACCATCTTGTGCAGGGAGACATTGGTGGTCGCAACGATCCGCGCCCGCAAGGCTACTGGGTGGGTGCTGCCCACGCGCTCAAATTCCCGCTCCTGTAGCACCCGCAGCAGCTTGGGCTGCAACGACAAAGGCATCTCGCCCACTTCATCCAGCAGCAGTGTGCCCCCGTGTGCGACCTCGAATTTGCCGGCCTTGGCTGCGACGGCTCCGGTGAAGGCCCCCCGCGCATGGCCGAACAGCTCGCTTTCCAAAAGCTGTTCCGGGACGGCGGCGCAATTCACCGCCACGAATGGCTGATCGCGGCGGGCACTGCGTTCGTGGATGAATCGCGCCAAAAGCTCTTTTCCGGTGCCGCTCTCGGCTTCAATCAGTACGTCAGCGTCGGTTTGGGCCGCGGCGGCCGCCCTTTCCAGGGTCCGCAGCAGGGCAGGCGATTCGCCGGTCAATTGCACCCTGCCGGCGTTGTCTCCTATGCAGGTTCTTGCACTGCCCGTCATCACCCTGCCGATGGAAGCCTGTAGTTGTTCGAAGCTAAAAGGCTTCAGCAGGTAGTCACAGGCTCCGCTCTGCATGGCCTGGACCGCCTCCGGAACCGAGCCGAATGCTGTCAGCAGAATGACCGCGGTCGAGGGCGAGGTCTGGCGGACCCGGCGCATGATGCTCAGGCCGTCACCGTCGGGCATGCGCATGTCGGTCACCACCAGGGGAAATCCGGTCTCGCTGAACTTCCGCATGGCCTCCATCGCCCCGGCTGCGCTCGCCACCTGCCAGCCGTGTTGCTGGAAGTTTGCGACCAGCGCCATCCGCATTCCCGGCTCATCGTCCACCACCAATACGGATTGATGTGTCGTATTCATCGTGCCGCTGGTATCTCCACTACAACCAAAGTTCCTTCGCCCGGACGGCTGCTCACGCGAATGCTACCGCCATGTTGCTCCGTGATCTTCTGGCACACCGCTAGACCCAACCCGGGGCTACGGCCCGATGCGCTGAAGCCCGGCTTGAACAAAAGGGGAAGCATCTCTGCAGCAATACCGCATCCGGTATCGCGGAATTCAATTGTCGCCTTCACTTCGGAATCGCTCTCCAAGCGGGTGACGGTGATCTGTAGGCCGCCGCCAGCCGGAGTGTGGTGCAAGGCGTTGAGCACCAGGTTGAGGACCAATTGCTGGATGGCGTTCTCATCTCCGGCGATCACCATGTCCCCGGCCCGGTCGGTCAACGCCAACTCAATCTGTTTCTGTTGGGCCAGTGGGCGGGCGAACTCCACCGCACTTCGCATCGCGTCCGCGAGAACGACAGGCGAGAGCTGCAGGGAACCGTTGCTTTGCCATCGCAGGACGTTGTTGACGGTCGCTGCCAGCTTTCTCAGTCCTGCCCGAAGATGCGGCACACACTCCGTAGCCTCCATGCCGCCTTCGCCGATCAATCCGACAAACAGCTCCAGGCTGGCCAGAGGATTACGTACCTCGTGCGCCAGGACTGCGGACGTTTCGGCTAGTGCAACAACCCTGCGAGCCGCCTCCCGCTCCTCCTCCAGCTTCTTGTGGTGGGTAATGTCTCGCACAATGAGGATCGTTTGCTGGCGTGGATACGATGGCGTTGCGGCAGTCACGCTGCCGCGGGAATCTTGCAGAAAATGGCGGCTGCGCACCGCCAGCCAGCGCGCCGCCGACGGAGTCGTCACACAAAGCTCATCCTCCGATTCGTCGCTTGTGGGCGACTCCATCGCCACCGCGAGCGACCTATGCCGGTGCAGCGGAGTGTCTGCCAGCGACTCGATCTTCTCCCCGGCAAGTCCCAGCAGGCGCTGCGCCTCGGGATTAATGAGGCTGACGTGCCCTTGCTCCTCCAGAACAATGACGCCGCAGGGCAGCGAATCCACGATCCGCCGCAACGCCAGTTTCACCTGTGTGTTTTCCGCCTGGCTGGACCGTAGCGCCTGACTGCGTGCGGCGAGGACGGCGCGCAGTTGCGCAACTTCCTTCTGCAATTCTTGATAGGACGTTTCCAGACGGCCCGCAGCCAGGCTGAAATCCGAAAACGCATCGGCAAGCGCTTCGGCTCCGCCGCGCATCCCTTGGCGCGGCTGTTGGATTGGAACGAGATGAGAACTAGGCAACATCTGCCTAGTTCCACTGCACGAAGATTGCCAAAGCAGCAGGCCCCACGCCACACTGCTACAAGTCAGATAATGATGTGTTCCGGCTTAATCTCGCGGCCGTCTTCCACCAGGATGCTGGCCCGCTCAATCACGTTGCGCAACTCCCGCACATTTCCCGGCCAGGTATGTTGTTGCAGCACCGAAAACGCAGCCTCTGATACCACGACTCCGGGACAATACCTTTGCGCGAAACTGGACGCCAGCAGTGGCAGATCGCAGAGCCGCTCACTGAGCAGCGGCAATTTGATGGAGAACACCGCCAAGCGATAGTAGAGGTCCTCCCGGAATGCTCGTTCCTCTACACGCTTTTTGAGTTCCACGTTGGTGGCAGCGATGACCCTGACATCCACGCGAAAGTTGTCGTTGCTGCCCAGCCGTTGAACCTCCCCTTGTTCCAGGAAACGCAGCAGCTTCGATTGCAGCGCCAGCGGCATCTCTCCGATCTCATCCAGAAACAATGTGCCTCCCTGTGCGGCGTGAATTCGCCCCATGTGCGATTGCACTGCGCCGGTGAATGCTCCTTTGACGTAGCCGAAAAGCTCCGCCTCCAAGAGCGCTTCGGGAATTGCCGCGCAGTTAATCACGACAAAGGGATGGGACCGACGCTGGCTGACCAGATGAATAGCCTGCGCCACCAGATCCTTGCCGGTGCCGCTCTCTCCCAGAATGACGACGGTCGTGTTGCGTCGCGCCACCAGTCGGGTCAAGGCATAAACGCGCTGCATCACTTCGGAATCGCCGACCATGCCGGGTAGCCCCGACTGAGTCTCTACGAATTCACTGCGGCTACGCAATGTCTGTGCCGGGATACCCTGTAACGCCCCTCCCCGCTCCAAGTCTTCCACCGCCTGCAGTGCAAGAGAACTGGGAGACGAGGAGCGCAACAATGGTTGGCCGGTATGGGGATTTACGGTGACGATGTGAATCTGCGGGAAGCTGTCGGAAACCAGAGAGTGAAACTCCGACGGCTCCAGGTCGGGCAATTCTGGGTCCAACAGCAGCAACTCGCCCCCGGCTCGTTCTAGCTTCGCCAGTGCATCGGCACCGCTTTCGGCCTCGCTTACCGTCCAATGAGACGATCCGAGGCGGCGAATCAGTTCCTGGCGCAAGCTGGAGTTGGCACTGACGACGATCACCGGAATCCCAGCCGCTGCGCGGATCGGCAACTCCTGCGGAATGGCCCTGGAAAGGCTCATCATCAACTCCCACCTGTCATCCGCAAACCGGAAGCGTTACCAGATCGCATGAGAAGTGGATTAGCCACGGCCTTGTCTCTGATCTAGCTCGAGCCTCCCCACGGGGAGGGTGAGGCACGCCTTGAATGGAGAGGCTTGCCACCACAGCCTGCCTTGTTCGGCAGCCGCGACAGCCTCCGCCAGAGCCATTTGTCTCATGGTGACTGCAAGCCCATCGGATCGGCGTGTGATCTGGGCTGAAGGGATTTCCGACGCCGCTTCATGACGCACGAGAACGCCCACGCTGTCGTCCCGGGCACGGACACAAACTTCAACGATGTCTCCGGCGACTGCCTCCGTTTGCGCTTGCTGCAGCAGATAGAACAAGCACTGACGAAGCCCGCCAGGAGAGGCCAGCGCCGGCGGAATGTAATCCGGAATGTGCAGACGCAAGGAAATTCCTGCGTCTTCCAGGATCCGCGCCAAATCTTCGTGAACCGTCGCCAGGACCGGTTGGATCTCGATTGCGGCGGGTGTCGGCGTGTACCGGGCTATCCGCACCAGTTCCTGCACGAAAGCCATCGTTTCGGCGACTCGCACAACTTCGCTGAGGGAGCTGTCGATGGCGCGCTGGAAGTGGCTGACTTCGGTAGCGTTGCCGGACGCTACCTCAAGCGTCGCTCGCAGCACGGTGAGCGGCTGCGCCATCGAATGCATACCTTCCGAGATTGCCTCTAAGAGGTGTGGCGAGGCCCCATCGACGGTATTCCGGAAATCTGGGGGTCTGTGGTTAGTCATCGGCAAGCACATATCCCACTCCGCGGAGGGTGCGAATCAGTTTGGATTCGCAACCCTGATCCACCTTGTCGCGCAGGTATTTCACATACACGTCAACTACATTGGTCGACGGATCGAAGGGCATGTTCCAGACCTCTTCCATAAGAGTTGTGCGGGAAACGGGGCGCCCGTGATTGCGCATCAAGTATTCCAGCAGGTCAAACTCCCGTGCGGTCAAATCGATGCGGCGGCCATTGCGCTCCACCCTGTGTTCCTCGCGATCGAGCGTCAAATCCGCCACGCGCGACACCCGGGATACCGGTCCGCTGTTTCGCCGCAAAAGAGCTCGCACCCGGGCGTGCAGCTCAACAAATGAGAATGGCTTGACCATACAATCGTCGGCACCGGTATCGAGTGACAACGCGCGGTCTTCCGCCCGGCTGCGAGCTGTCAGGACTAGCACCGGAAGGCGCGGCAGGGCAGGACGTACTCTCTTCAGGAGTGACACTCCGTCCAGTTTGGGAAGGTTCAAATCCAGAATGACGAGGTCGTACTTGCCGGCTTGGAGCGCCTCGTGCGCGGATTCGCCGTCGTGCACGACGTTGACAGCAAAAGACTTTGCCTCCAACTGCTGTCGCAACAACTGCGCCAGCGGCATGTCATCTTCCACCACTAGTAATCGACTGCCGGTGTCTGCACGGAACTCGGCTTGGATTGCGTTGGCTTCCATGACTAGAACCCACAGCGAGAAGTGGCCTCTCCCTGCGGCAGCGGAAATCTTTCGAACTGGGACTGCGCTTTGTGATCCACTGCAAAGTCCCGGCTGCTTTCAGAACACAGCAATTCATTTCTAATCTTCCACGACTTCCGACGCTGCTCCGTGACGGACATCACGAACACCCAAACTTTGGTTTCGATCCTCGAAAACTTTAGTAATCAGCAATGACCAGATCGAGACCCCAACCGTGGGTCACATCTCGAGTCGGGTTCGCCACGTTAGTGGCTGTGGATTTCGCCGCGCGGTGCCAACTTGCGGGTTGCGGCTGGGATTCTCAGCGATGCCCGGCGAGACCAGCGACAAGCTGCAAAATGTGTGCACATTGTTCTGCGGAAGTGAATTCAAAGGTGAACCTTCACTGCACATCCGGCGAGTACTAAACTCGGCTTGGCACCCTGATCTCTGGGTGGTTCCATAATGGGACGACGCGAATCACCGGCTTGGCCGGATCGAGCCACTTCTCAACTTCCACGGCGATACGTTAGAAACTGATGTCGACGCCGTGCGCCTGGACGCCCCTTACGCATTTACCTGTAGTTCTCTCGACATCCAACTTCCGGAACAAGCTGTAGGGTGGAGTGCGGTATTCGCAGTGCCCCTTATCCGGCGTTTCGTCCATCATTTCGCTAGCTTGCTCTCTTCGTCGGTCGGGAAGTTGCAAACGGCGGGGCCTTTCCTATGGCCAGTTCGGCGGCTTTACCGACCACAGGAGGCAAAATGTTTTTATCTATTGGAAAACCAGGTCTGCTCATCGTTGACATACTGTTCACAACTTAGGTGCCATTTGGGAGTAATATGCTTCCACCTATCGCGCTTAGGGGGAAGGGCGATTTCGGGGGTGTCAGATGCGAAAGTATGGGGAACTGGCTGCTTACATTCTCGCTATTTGTGCTTTGGTGCTGACTTCGGCAAGCGCACAGCAAAATGGATCGGGAGGAGGGAGGGTATCCGCCTCCAAAGTGCCGGGACGCGCGATTCCAACTCCTCCATCCAATCCACCGCAGGCGGTGTACTACACGGGCAAGGTGGTCACTGATACTGGAATTCAACCACCGGAGCCGGTTGGCATTCTCCGCGTGTGCAATGGTTTCCGAAGGAGAGAAACCTACACTGCCAGCGATGGCTCGTTCTCATTCATGGCCAGCGATCGCAACTATGACATTCTGCCGGACGCCTCCGATGATACGCGGGCGTTTGGCCAGTACAACAGTCAATCACCTAATTCCAACCCCATGACACTGGGACAGAGCAACTTTCAATCGCCAATCGCTGATTGCGAATTGCGGGCAGATCTCAGCGGCTACGTGTCTTCGTCTATTCATCTTGACCAGTCCATGGCCAATTCCAATGTTGGAGTCATCGTCTTGCACAGCCGTTTCAAGAAGGCCGCAGGTATGGTAACCGTGGCCAGTCTCGAGGTTCCCGCGAGGGCCCGCAGAGAATACGAGAAAGGCAGCGAAGCCTTGGAAAAAGGCGACCTGGATGAAGCGGACAAGTCGCTGCACAAGGCGATTGACCAGTATCCCAGGTTTGCGGAAGCTTGGTTGAGGCTCGGCGACTTGGAGCAACGCCGGAAGAACATCGATGGCGCAACGAAGGATTATCAGCAGGCCATTGACGCTGACCCCAACTTCGCTTTGCCATTTCTCCGGATGGCATTCCTCAGCGCAGTGGCCCGCGACTGGGAGCGAACGCGCCAGCTCACCGAGCGGCTGCTCTCGCTTGATCCCGTCAGTTTCCCGCTTGGCTACTACTACAACGCAGTGGCCGAGTTCAATCTCCACGACGCAGCGAAAGCCGAGAGCAGTGCGCTGCGTGCGGAGTCGATGGACAAACAACATACCGAGCCCCGCGTGGAACTCCTGTTGGCGTCGATCTACAACGCGAAGGGGGCATACTCGTCGGCCGCCGACCACTACCGCGAGTATCTGAAACTGGTGCCCAAAGGGCCGCTCACCGAGCGCGTGAAGACCGATCTGGCCAAGACGGAGGAGTTGGCCAAGTCGCAGACACCGGGCACGACGCCGGTTGCCAAGTAGATGAGCAACCGCTTAGGGCATCTCCGCGTGCCCGAGTAGTGCTGCCGGCAGAGTAACCATCTGTATCCCTTTCTGTCTCTAGTAAGTCTGAAAGTGGCAGGCATCTAGTATTCTGATCCTCTGGACAGTTGACTTCGCGTTCAAACTATGGTGCCCGCCGCACTCCGAAACACCAGCCAGAATGCCGCAAGGCTTGTGCTCCAGCAATTCCGTCAGCAATTCGGCGAACCTCACAGCATCTACCGGGCGCCCGGACGGGTGAATCTCATCGGTGAGCACACTGACTATAACGAGGGCTTTGTTATGCCCGCCGCATTGGCTTTTTACACCTTTGTCGCGGTTGGGCCGCGGAGCGATGACAAGCTTTATGTCCAGTCCATCGACTTCAACGAATGTCGGCAATTCGACCTATCCTCCGTAATGCCTGGTTCTACGGGGCATTGGAGCGACTATGTACGAGGGGTAGCTGGCGTGATGCGGGCACGCAACATCCCGCTGCCGGGTGCGAACCTTGTGATAAAGGGAAACGTGCCAATCGGCGCCGGTCTCAGTTCTTCGGCAGCTATTGAAGTGTCCACCGCCTTCGCGCTGCTTGGTGTCGCTGGCACAACGCTGAATCGTCTAGATATAGCGTGCCTGTGTCAGCGTGCAGAACACGACTTCGCCGGGACGAAATGCGGGATCATGGACCAATTCATATCCTGTTGTGGCGAGGCGAACCACGCCTTGTTGCTCGACTGTCGCAGCCTGCACTTCGAATCGTTGGCGGTACCGGAATCGGTTCGTATCGTTATCTGCAACACCATGGTCAGACATGAGTTGGCGGCGGGCGAATATAACCGTCGTCGTGCCGATTGTGAAACTGGCGTGCAACTGCTGCGGCAGTCACTTCTGCAGATCCGGACCCTGCGCGACGTAAGCCTGGCACAACTGGAGGAATACGGCGGCATTCTGCCGGAGACGGTCCGGCACCGCTGTCACCACGTAATCAGCGAGAATGAGCGCGCACTGCGGGCTGCGGCTGCACTCAAGCAGAGTGACTTGGAAGAGTTTGGAAAGCTTATGGCGGAATCACACGCCAGCCTGCGTGAAGACTACGAAGTGAGCTGCCTGGAACTCGACCTCTTGGTGGAGTTGGCTCTCAAGTGCCGGGGTGTCTATGGTGCGCGTATGACCGGAGGCGGTTTTGGCGGATGCACTGTGAATCTCGTGGACAAGAGTTTCGTCAACGAGTTTGAGAGCACCGTGTCTCAAGGCTACAAACAGGCGACAGGAGTGCGGCCGGAGATCTATGTTTGCACCGCAGCCGACGGCGCACGGGAAATCGACAAAGAATCCGCATGATCGACTTATCAGGAATCAGGGAAGTTCCACATCGGCGTCTGAACCCACTGACGGGTGACTGGGTCCTGGTATCACCGCATCGTGCCCAGCGTCCGTGGCAGGGGCAAACCGAGCGGCAGCCCGAAGAGCGAGGCCTTCGCTACGACCCACATTGTTATCTCTGTCCGGGAAATGAGCGCGCCGGCGGAGCGCGCAATCCGCGGTACGATTCCACCTTCGTCTTCGACAACGATTTTGCCGCCATGAAACTGGATGTACCACCAGACGGCATCGAAGATAGTGGGCAACGACTTCTCGTTGCGACGGCTGAAGCCGGAGTCTGCCGCGTAGTCTGTTTCTCCCCGCGCCATGACCTGACGCTTGCCAACATGGACGCGCTTGCAATCCGATCCGTCATAGACGTGTGGGCAGAAGAGTACCGGGAGTTGGGTGCTATGTCCGAGATCAATCATGTGCAGATCTTCGAGAACCGTGGCGAGATGATGGGTTGCAGTAACCCGCATCCGCATGGGCAGATTTGGGCGAATCACACAGTTCCTAACGAACCGCTCAAAGAGCAGGCTGCACAGACCGAATACCAGAGGCGCTACGGCAATTGTCTGTTATGCAACTACGTGGGGCTGGAACGGGCCGCGGGAGAGAGGATCGTCGGCGAAAACTTTCATTTTGTTGCGCTCGTGCCGTTCTGGGCAGTCTGGCCATTCGAGATTCTCCTATGCAGCAAAGACCATGTGGCTGACCTGCCCTCGCTCGGTAGCCCAGCGAGAGCCTCCCTGGCCGACATTCTGAAACGCATCACGACACGTTACGACAATCTGTTCGAAACACCGTTCCCTTACACCATGGGTTTCCACCAGCGGCCCACCGACGGAGAACTTCACCCCGAATGGCACTTGCACGCGCATTACTGTCCGCCTCTACTGCGTTCAGCGACGGTGAGAAAATTCATGGTGGGTTACGAGCTGCTCGATTCGCCCCAACGCGACATCACGCCTGAATATGCAGCGGAACGATTACGCAACGTTTCCGAGCGGCACTACCGTAACGGCAAGATCCCGGCTGGCGATTAGCGTTGCGGTACTGCCATGCGCGTAGAATCTCTGGCAATGCATCGGCTTACCATCAAAACGCATCGTAAGCGCGAGATTCTCGACATCACGGATCCGGTTAATGCGTATTTGCGTGAGCACTACAGTGGTGCGTCGGGGGTTTGTCATCTTTTTGTACTCCATACTACTGCCGCACTGACCACAGCCGATCTCGACCCCGGTACCGATGCCGACATGCTCGATGCATTCGAGCGCATCATCCCCAGGCTGAACTATCGCCATCCCCATGATCCGGAACACGTCCCCGATCATATCTTGTCGGCGATGATTGGCACCTCGCTGGGTCTGCTGGTAAGTCAAGGTGGATTGATTTTGGGAACCTGGCAGCGCGTCGTTCTGGTCGAACTGGACGGTCCGCGACAGCGTGAAATTGCAGTGACCGTTGTCAAAACCATGTAACCAAACCTATGCGGCGGGGAAAAACGGCCTCTCGCCCGCAAGAGACGCTGGAATATTGGGCTATTTTCAAGCAATATAGGACATCCTTTCCAGCGGGTCTGGTCAACTTTCATGGATATGGTTCGCATCTTCGGGATTCCTGCAGCGCTGCTTGTTGTCGCGGTGGTAGCGAATCGACTTTCGCGCTGGACGCGCGTTCCTGACATCATCGTCCTCTTGTTGATCGGGGTAGGGCTGGGTCCCATCCTCAAACTGGTCGATCCCGCTCATTTCCAGGACATGATACGCATTCTAGGGATGCTGGCGCTGATCCTGATCCTTTTCGAGGGCGGCGTTGAGTTGCGACTGAAGGAAGCCATCCGATATTCTCCGGGCGGCTTACTGCTCGCGATCGTCAGCTATGCCCTGTCGGTCGGGCTGGTCGCAGCGGTGGCAAGGCTCACTCTCCACTTCACATGGATGGATGGAGCGTTGCTCGGAGCCGTACTGGGTTCAACCAGTGCTGCCGTCGTGTTGCCTGCCATCCAGCAGATGGATGCGCCCGAGGCGATCAAAATTACCCTGACGCTGGAATCTTCGTTGGGGGAAATCCTGGCGGTTCTGACCGTTGGTACCCTTATGAGCCTGAACGGCAGCGAGCCAATGGTGGAAGGTCTCGTCGTCGGATTCGGGCATCACGTATTGATCGATGTCGCTCTCGGCATTTTGGTCGGACTGGCCTGGTCGCAGGTCTGGCCCCGCATGGCTGGACAGCAGTTCAGCAATGCTCTCAACCTGGGGACGTGCCTCGGCGTGTTTGCCATTGGGCGCTACGCTGGCGGTAGTGGTCTGTTGGCGGAACTTGTATTCGGACTCACCTTGGCGAATTTGCCGCGCACCCCTAGGATGACGCGGCAGGGTGAACGAATGCTGGCCTTCCACGCGGAGCTTGCGTTTCTAGTGCGTTCCTTCTTTTTTGTGTTGCTGGGCATCATGGCGCAAGTCGTCGGACGCGCTTTTGTCCTGCCGATCCTTGGCATCCTGACTGCGCTATTGATCGCGCGTTGGTTGGCGGTGCGCGCCACTCGCTGGTCGATACGCGATATTAAGCCCGCAGATTCGGAACTGCTTATGCTGATGTTCCCGCGCGGCTTGATCACGGCGGTGTTGGCTCTGCAGGTGCTCGCCGTCCGCGGAGACACGTTCGGATTTCTACCGGCGATGGCGTTTACGATTGTGCTGTTCACGAACATGTTTGTCGTGATCGCCGCGGTGCGTTCGAAACGGTCATTGGCAGGCGCAGCAGTGCAGACAGGTTCCGAGCCGGCTCTTGTTCTGGAGCCCACCACCGAGCCGGAATCGTTAGCATAGCTATCGGCAAGGGCTCAATAGACTCGCAGAAGCCTAAACCATCTGTGTTCCCCATAGATCGTGCAGGTGCAGCACTCCCAGTAGCCGGCCGGAACCGTCAACTACGGGCAGGGAGGTAATCTTTTTCCGCTCCATAACTTCGAGCGCTGCGATGGCGTAGGAGTCCGGAGCAATGATGCTTGGCTGACGGGTCATGCACTGGCTGGCTGTGAGATCGAACACTTCCTTGCCATGACGTTCCAGCAGGCGTCGCAGGTCGCCGTCACTGATCAGCCCCACGAGCTTCTCGCATTCCACCACCGTCGTCATCCCTAAGCCTTTGCGCGACATTTCATAGATGACCTGGCTGATCGGCGTTGCCGGCGACACGCTTGGTAGCGCTTCGCCGCTGTGCATCAGTGCAGAAACTCGCGTGAGACGCTTGCCCAACTTCCCACCAGGATGAAGGTTCGCGAAATCCTCCTCGCGAAACCCGCGCTTCTGCGAGAGTGCAACCGCCAGTGCGTCACCCAGCGCAAGCATGGCTGTGGTCGATGCTGTAGGAGCCAGTCCGAACGAGCAAGCCTCGCTGGCTACCGAACAATCCAAGGCAACATCGGCGGCCTGTGCCAGAGTCGAGCGACGGCGACCGACCGACGACACCGAGTACAGGTCATCGCAGGTGATGGTAATGAGACGGATGCCTAGGCGTTTGATTGTTGCCAGCAATTGCAGGATCTCTTCCGTTTCGCCACTCGCCGACATCGCTACCACGGCATCACCGCGCACAATCATCCCGAGGTCCCCATGCACCGCCTCCGCAGGATGGAGGAATAACGCCGGGGTGCCGGTGGAGCTGAGCGTAGCCGCAACCTTGCGGGCGATCAGTCCGCTCTTGCCCATGCCGGTGACCACCACCCGGCCCGAGCCCTCATACAGCACGTCGATGGCGTGCTCAAAGTCCTTCGCCATCGGTCCGGCGATCCGGTCAGCAAGGGCGCGTAGGGCATCGGCTTCGATACGCACGACGTTTTCGGCCAATTTCTTCATGAGAGACTCGGCGCCAGCGTTAGGGCTCGTGAGCGGGCGATTCCGGCTTTGGAATTACAACTCCGTGGGAGTTGAACACCAAAACACCTTCTGTGTTGGGTCCGCCAGGCAGCGGCACAAGTTGGCCATTGAATGAAATCTCTACAGCGCCCGCGTTTCCGGTATAAAACACCACCTGGTCCGTCGCGTGAACCGTCTTTACGTCCGGGGGGCTGATGATGCCTCGAACTGCGAACTTGCCGTCCGACTTGATGGATATCCAAGCGCGATCCTTAGCGCGAACCGAGACCTCAAAGGGCTGGCTGTTGGACGAGGCTGCACCTGCGGCCGACGGGCCTCGAGACGCGAGGTCCGGCGTCGCGGCCTTTGCACTCTTTGCGGCTGGCGCTGTTTGAAGTTGAGCAGCAGGTTCTCCCGTCTTGACTGGGGCGTTCAGGTCCGCGGGTTTGTTCGTTGAGGGTGCCGCCCGCTCCGGTTTCGCGGTTTGACCAGCGGGAGTTCCTGCTGCTCCCGTTGTTGCGGCGGATTTATTCTCGTTCGCCGTGCCCGAAGGCACCACAGGAGCGGACGTAGCTGCTGTCTGCGGCGTAGTAGTGGCGAGCGGGGTCGCAGGTACGGACGCGGTCCTTGCTGCGTCTTCTTTGGCCTGTCGCTCGCGCTGGCGCTCTTTGTAGATTTGCCAGCCGCCGGCACCAGCAGCGATGACCAGCAAGAGGATGAGAACGGGGATTATTGGAAACCCAGCTTGGCGATTTGACGACCCGTCCAAACCCGTTCGGTCAATCCGGGTGGAATTCTGTTCCGCGATAACCCGAGGATCAGGAGACGACTCGCCGGCCGCCGCCAAGTAGTCTGCCACTGCTTCCTCTTCATTCAATCCTAGGTACTTGGCGTATGCACGGACAAAACCCTTGTTGAAAATGCCGCCTGGGAGGAGTTCGAATTGCTCGTCTTCGAGGGCGCGCAAAAGGCGAGTTCCGATCTTGGTCGCCTCCGCGATGTCGTCGAGGGACACCCCGCGCATCTCACGTTCCCTACGAAGTCTTTCGCCAAATGAACCCACTGTCTCGGTCCTTAGTTCAAAAGCCTGGCGAAGGAAAATGCCTTTCCAGTCGCCGCGATGATCAAAGCCGTTTTTGGCGGTGTCAAACCCATACCATGCCTGCAATTCGCAAAATGGCCGGTCCTCCAGAATTCCCCATTTGGGCTAACGATCACTTGATAGGATACAAGAAGTATAGGATAACCCACTATTTTCCTGTAACATAGAGTCGTTCTGCGGCTGTAGTCTAGCCCTGTGTTGATGGAATGCGCCCACTTCTGTCCGGCATTGGGGCCGGCGTGGAACGCTGACAACTCCCATTCAGGTAAGCGCGCATTGGTGGCACCAGCGGACAACGATCGCCAGCTTTACGAGTTGAAGATCTTTCACGACGTCGCGAAGGCGCTCACTTCAACCCTCGATCTCGACAACATTCTCCAGACCATCATGGATAAGATGGCCGCCTACTTCGAACCGGCCACCTGGTCGCTGGTCATGATTGACGATGCGAGCCACGAACCATATTACGCCGCCTCCGTGGGAAGAGGCGCAGAAGGACTGGCGACCCTGCGACTGGCAGATGGTTCGACGCTGACCGAGTGGGTGATCGCGCACGGCACCAGCTTGGTCATTGAAAACGTAAACGACGATTCTGCGGTCAATCCCGCCACTCGAGGCGAATGGTTCGCAGGCAGTTGTCCCGTAGTGTGCGTTCCGGTGCGCACCGGTGGCAAGGTATTGGGAGTCATTGAACTGGTGAACATCGATATGACGGTGTATGCCAGAAGCGAATTGCTCCTCCAAACGCTCGCGGACTATGCTGCCATCGCCATTGAAAATGCCCGTGCCGTCAGGCGCATCCAGGAACTCAGCATTACCGACGATTGCACCGGCCTCTACAACGCTCGCCATCTGTTTACGGTGATCGCCGACGAGGTTCACCGCTCCGCGCGATTCGGCTATGAATTTACTCTCCTCTTTCTCGACCTGGACCACTTCAAATGGGTGAATGACCAGCACGGACACCTGATCGGCAGCAAACTGCTGGCGGAGGTTGGAGTGTGCCTGCGCGAGAACCTGCGATTGGTCGATGCCGCATTCCGCTATGGTGGCGACGAGTTCGCCATTCTTCTGCCCCAGACGTCCCGCGAAGCTGGTTTGCGGGTCGCGCGACGCATCGCGCGAATGTTTCATCAACGACGATGGCTGCCGGACGAGGACTTCCGGGTCGACCTTCGCGCCAGCATTGGGGTCGCTACTTATCCCGCAGACGCCACTTCTCCGCAGGCCATGGTTCAGCGCGCCGATGAGATGATGTATGCCGTCAAGCAGGCCGGACGAGACAACATCGCGGTTTATGGCGCGGGAATTGTCGGCTTGAACGGCGACCGCACAGCGGATTAGCTCCAGCGGCTGGCTCAGGGGGTGGCTTCCGCGTTTGCTGCGGCCACGGGTCGCCAGGTGTTGGGATTTGCCGGCGCCTGCGGGTTGACTCCGAAGTCCCACACATAGAGGTTCATTTCCTCCGTGCCGAGCATCTCCACGACCGCATACTCGCCAGGCGTCAACGCCTGCGCAGGGGTTACCTTGACCCACTCACCAGTCCCAATCTTCTCGACTTTCGTAGGAAGAAAATTCCCTTGTTCCGATGTTTTGCCGGTGAATGTGACCTTCAGGTTGCCGATGACGCGAATGTCTTTCTTCACCTCAGTGCGTGCAATGCGGAAGCGCCCATCCAGGGGCACATCATTCAGTGCTCCTTCGTCAATATCGACGTAGATAACCGGCGTTGAAATGTGCGACTGGATTTTGGCGTGTGGCTCCTTGAGCTCAAACGAGTGTTTGGAACTTCCAATCGGGTTGATCGCACTGTGCAGCACACTCTTCTTATTTGAGTTCTGGTTCAATTCGCTGCCGTTCTGCAGGATTTCCGCCAACTCGGGTTTGCCGTTGAATTGATCGAGAAGAAACACGCCTCCTGTTCCCGGCAGTCGCAGTCCGGGAAGGATCTGGGGAGAATTGGCGTCCTCCTTTTCGCGTTCCTCGCGCTCTTCCGGCGTTTCCACGTGAACCCGCAGTTTTCCACTACTGAACTGGGCTTCGTTTTTCTTGGTCGCATCCCAGTCCACCAGTGACGCAGGCAGGTCCTCCCACTCGTACCGCTCGGCGCTGAAGTAGTGAACGCGGTCGCCCTGGATCTCGTACTTTACCACCGATTGATATGAACCATCCTTAAGGATGAGGCGCTTGGTCTGCTGCTGCGTCGTGGCTTGCGAAGTGGATTGGGAAAGCGATGCCTGGGACGTTCCCAGCCAAACCATCAAAAGTAGGAGCGCCGTGCCGTTCAGCCGCAACATCACAACTAGTTTAAAACCAAACTGAGCTCCGCGACTGTGATTTGTATGCAGTCTTTCCAATCCAGCCGAACCAGTCGCTCCGGTGCCGAACGGAGCTCGACTTGGCCTGAACCGTTGATGCCCCCAAACCGCTTCCCGTGGTGGAATAATAGTGGCACGTGTTCGAAACTCGACACTTGGTGTTTTGATCATCATAACCGGGACTGCTGTGCCCGTCTCTCTCGTCAAAAAGGCGTTTGGGAGCCGGTTGCGCGGCCGCCCCCGCATAATTTGATTGAGGAGATTGAATGGATAGCGCACTGTTGATCCATCGCCTGCAGTTTGCCTTCACTGTGACGTATCACTACCTGTTCCCCCAATTGACGATGGGGCTGGCCCCGCTCATCGTGATCCTGAAAACGCTGGCGATCAGGAAGAACAACGAATCGTACAATCAGGCCGCCCGCTTCTGGGCCAAAATCTTCGGCATCAATTTCGCAATCGGCGTGGTGACCGGCATCCCCATGGAGTTCCAGTTCGGCACCAACTGGTCGCATTTCTCCCGCTTTGCCGGCGGAGTCATCGGACAAACCCTGGCCATGGAAGGCTGCTTCGCCTTCTTTCTCGAATCCACATTCCTTGGACTGTTCCTCTACGGCGAGAAGCGCCTCAGCCGGGGGATGCACTGGTTCGCGGCCTTCATGGTGTTTGTGGGTTCCTGGGCTTCGGGTTATTTCATCGTGGCCACCGATGCCTGGATGCAGCATCCCGTGGGCTATGAAAAAGCGGCCGACGGCTCCATGCAACTTGCCAGCTTCTGGGCGCTAGTCCTGAATCCCTGGGCGTGGCTGCAGTACGCCCACAACATGAGTGGTGCGGTCATCACCGGTGCCTTCGTGATGACAGCGGTTGGGGCGTTCTATTTGCTGAGCGACCGCCACATCGAGCAGGCTCGTATTTTCGTCAGGACGGGCGTGATCGCAGGATTGATCGTCAGCGTGCTGCAACTGTTTCCCACCGGAGACTGGGCAGGAAAGATGGTTGCCCTGAAACAACCCGTTACCCTGGCTGCGATGGAAGCCTTGTTCGACACTCAACATGGAGCGCCCTTGGTCATTATCGGGCAGCCTGACATGGCGAACCGCAGGATCGACAACCCCATCACGGTGCCGAAGATGTTGAGCTTTCTCACATATCGCCGCTGGAACGCACAAGTCCACGGTCTCAATGAGTTTCCCGAACGCGACTGGCCGCAAAACATTCCCCTGCTCTACTTCTCCTATCACATCATGGTTGGACTGGGCACACTCTTCATAGCGGTGATGGCCGTGGCAGCCTTGCTGTTGTGGCTTGGCAAGCTCTACAAATTCCGCTGGATGCTGTGGCTCCTGATGCTGATGTTCCCGCTACCGTACGTCGCCAACACTGCTGGTTGGTTGACGGCGGAGATGGGCCGGCAACCGTGGCTGGTATACGGCCTCATGCGCACGGAAGAGGGCTTTTCCAAGATGGTGTCGGCTGGCAACGGCTGGTTTACCTTCCTGGGTTTTGCGGGAATGTACACCATCCTCTCCTTCCTCTTCCTGTTCCTGGTGCGGCGCGAAATCGAGCACGGCCCTGAGCCGGTGCCCGCACCTGCCAAGCCGAAATCAGATGGTCTTCAGCCTGCGGAGGTGAGATAGCCATGCCAACCATTTGGTTCATGATCGTTGCGGTAATGGTCGCCATGTACGTTCTACTGGACGGCTTCGACATTGGCGCCGGCGCGGTCCACTTGTTCATCGCCCGGAACGACACCGAACGCCGCACCATTCTGCGTGCCATCGGCCCGGTGTGGGACGGCAACGAAGTCTGGCTCCTCGCCGCCGGCGGCACGCTCTACTTCGCGTTCCCACTGTTGTACGCCTCAAGCTTTAGCGGGTTCTATCTGCCGCTGATCATGGTGCTGTGGCTGCTTATGCTGCGTGGTATCGGCATCGAATTTCGCAGTCATCTTCAGGATGGTCTGTGGTCCGCGGCATTCGACTTCATCTTTTCGGTGGCAAGCATTCTGTTGGCCATCTTTCTCGGCGCCGCTCTGGGCAACGTCGTGCGCGGCGTGCCGTTGACCGCTGACGGCTACTTCTTTGAGCCGCTTTGGACCAACTTCCAAGTCGGTGTCGACAACGGAATTCTCGACTGGTACACCGTGATGACGGGCGTCGTCGCGCTGGTTACGTTGGTGGTGCATGGTTCTCTCTATGTCGCCACCAAGACCGACGGTGACTTACACATCCGCGCCCGCCGCATGGCTTCGGCTCTTTGGCCCGTGCAGTTACTGCTCACTATCGTGAGTCTCGCTGCCACGCTGTATGTACGTCCAGGCGTTTTGGCCAACTTCTCCCGTTGGCCTGTAGGTTACGTGATTCCGCTGATTGTCGCCGGGAGCCTGGTCTATCTGCTGGTCGCACAGCGCCAGAAGAACGACCGGGGTGCGTTCCTGGCCTCCTGCGGTTACATCGTTGGCATGCTCGTCGGTGCGGCGTTTGCGCTGTATCCCAAAGTGTTGCCGGCGAGTACGGATCCTTCCTACAGCCTCACAATCTACAACACCGCCACCGGTGCCCACGGAATGCAGGTGGGCTTCGTTTGGTGGTCGTTGGGCATGATCCTGGCTGCGGTTTACTTTGTCTTTATCTACCGCATGTTCCGCGGTAAGGTGCGTGTGGACGAGGGCGCGAGCGGGCACGGCTACTAACTGATTTGCATCACCAACGGCGAAGGCTCCGCCAACTGCCGGGCCTTGTTGTTGGATTCGCTATGCGTTCTTACCAAACCCGGCAGCGATTAGCTGGCGCCATGGGCTGGCCGGTCTTGCATTGGAATGCTTGCTGGAACTCGGGCAGGTTTGACACTACGCCGTTCGTGCGATACCTGGTCGGTGAGTGCGGATCGACCTTCGCCCGCATGCGCAGGTTTTCCGGCCGTTCGTTGCTACACCAGCTCTGCGCGTAGCCTACGAAGAAACGCTGCTCGGGGGTTAAGCCGTCGATGGGCTGCAGCTTCTTGTTCTGCGTCTCGTCCCGCCACGCCATGTAAGCCAGCATCAGTCCGCCAAGGTCAGCCACGTCTTCGCCGAGCGTGAGCTTGCTATTGATTTTCACATCGTCCACCACAACGTACTGCGCGTACTGGTCCTCAATGCACTGGGCACGTGCCTTGAACTCCCTTTCGTCCTGCGGTTGCCACCAGTCGCGGAGATTGCCTTTGGCGTCGAATTGGCGCCCTTCGTCGTCGAAGCCGTGCGTCAATTCGTGTCCGATCGTTCCTCCCGTGTTGCCGTAATTGGGTGCGTCGTCCATCTTCATATCGAAGGCAGGCGGCTGTAGGACTCCGGCTGGGAAGTTGATGTCGTTGTTTTGCGGATCGTAATTGGCGTTCACCGTCGGAGGTGTTAGATACCATTCCCCTCGGTCCACCGGTTTGCCGATTTTGTTCAGTTGGCGGCGAAATTCGAATTCATTGGCCCGCTGCCCGTTGCCAATTGCGTCGCCCCGCACTACGTTGAGCGCAGTGTAATCGCGCCAATGGTCGGGATAGCCGATCTTGTTCACGACTGCGTGCAGCTTCTCCAGCGCCTGCTGCTTGGTCGGCTGGCTCATCCAGGTCAACTGGTTAATGTCGCGCTCCATGGCCGCTTCCACTTGCTTTACCATGGTGAGTGCCCGTTGTTTGGTCGCCGGACTGAACGCGACCTCCACGTAGGCTTGGCCCAGCGCATCGCCTAGGGCGCGGTCGGTGTAGCGGACACAGCGCTTCCAGCGGGGTTGCAGTTCCTGCTGTCCCGTCATCGTCCGTCCGTAGAAGTTGAAATCCTCCTCGACGAACTGTATGGACAGCCAGCGCGCCTGGGCATGCACCAGGTGCCAGCGCAAGTAGGCCTGCCACGCAGCCAGGTCTTCGGCAGCAATCGCTGCACCCATCGCCTTCATGAAGTCTGGCGCGCTGACATTCAGGGATTGAAGATTGTTCAGCCCATACGCCCCGAAATACGCACGCCACGAAAACGACGGAGTTAAAGCTTGCAGTTCCTTCACCGGCATCCGGTGATAGACCTTGTTGGGATCGCGCCGCTCGACGCGCGTCATCGATCCTTTGGCCAGCGAGGTTTCGATGCGCATTACGGTTTGTGCGTCTGTCGCCGCGGCTTCTGGTGACTCGCCAAGCAACTCCAGCATCTTCTGCACGTGCGCAACATACTTGGTGCGAATATCCTGCGACCGCGCATCGTCCTTCAGGTAATAGTCGCGGTCAGGGAGTCCCAACCCGCCCTGGTCCACGGCGGCAATCACTTCGCTCGAGTTCTTTGCATCCTGCTCAGATCCGAAGCGAAACAGCGAGGAATTGCCAAAGTAAATCCCGATGTCCCGCGGATGCAGATAGGCCAGCGTCGGCGCCAGGTCGTCCTTCGACTTCATGGCAGCGATGCGATCGAGGTCGGGCTTCAGCGCCGCAACGCCCGCCTTATTGATGGCAGCTTCATCGACACACGACGCGTAATAGTCGCCGATCTTCTGATTGATGGGGCCGCGGTGCGGGTCGTTCGCTGCCGCATTCTCGAGAATGTGGCGCAGCAGAACGCGGTTTTCGTCCTGCATCTTCGAATACACGCTCCACGAGCTCTGGTCCGGCGGAATGGGGTTGTTCTTCTGCCAGCCCCCGCAGGCATAAGCATATAAATCAATGCATGGATCGGCGCTTCTATCCATCGCGGTGACATCGAGTCCGGGCGTGTACGGAATCGGTGGAATCTGGCTGCTTGCGGCTGTCTGCTGGCCGAAGCACGAAGGCCCAAGTGTGACGGCTAACAAGACTAGACACAAAGTATGACGATTCACGACTATCCTCCCAACGATCCAACGACCACCAAGATATTCGGCTGACCCCCGCGAAACAAGCCCGGCACGAAGAAGCGCCCCATTCTGGCGCTCAGGCATGGGGCGCTCATCTCACTGGCGATGGGTCAAAACTCCTAAACTGAAACAGCCGACTCCACACCAGCCTTGTGCTCGATCTCATGCGCCACCGCAATCGACAGCCGGCGGATTCCTTCGCGCAGCATCTCCGGAGTGGCATTCGAGAAATTCAGCCGCATGTGTGATCCCTTGTCGCCTTCCGCGAAGAAGGGCTGTCCGGGAACGAAGGCGACGTTGTGCCGGATGGCTTCATCGAACAACCGCATGCAATCTACGCCGGCCGGCAGCGTCACCCACAGGAACAGCCCTCCTTGCGGATGTGTCCACTTCACCTCAGGTGGGAAGAAGTCATTCAGTGCGGCCAGCATGGCGTCGCGCCGCTTTTTGTAACACTCGCGGATAGTCTTGACGTGCTCGTCGAGGAATCCGTCTTTGGCCACCTCGTAGGCGACCATCTGTGTGAACGTACTGGTATGCAGGTCAGCGCACTGCTTCAGTTGCACCAACCGGGTGATGACGTCCGGCGGAGCGACGATCCACCCCAGCCGTAGCCCCGGAGCCAACACCTTGGAGAACGTGCTCAGGTAAATCACATTGCCAATGTGGTATCCGTTGTCGCGCAGCACGTTCATCCGGTCAAGCACTACCAGCGGCTTGATGTGCTCGCCCTCGTAGCGGAGCTGCCCATAGGGGTCGTCCTCAATGATGGGAATGCCGTACTTGTCCGATAGCCACACCAGTTGCATGCGCCGGTCTTCTGAAAGCGTCACTCCGCCCGGATTCTGGAAGTTTGGCAGTACGTACATGAATTTCGGCCCGGAGCGCAGTGCACCTTCCAAGAGTCTGGTTTGCAGTCCCTGGCCGTCGATGGGGACGGTGACGTACTCGGCGCCCATCAGGTCAAACGCCTGTAACGCGCCAAGGTACGTCGGCGACTCCACTAGTATGCGATCGCCGCCATTGATCAACAGTTTGGCGATGAGATCCAGTGCCTGTTGCGATCCCGAGGTGATAAGCACGTTATCGACGGTCGCGACGATGCCGTATTTCGCCATCTGCGCCAGGATTAATTCCCTCAGCGGCTTATAGCCTTCCGATGGCCCGTACTGCAGGGCCGCCGTGGGTTGGGTTGCCAGTACTTGCTCGCAGGCGGCGCGGAAACGTTCCACGGGGAACACTTCGGGCGCGGGCAGGCCCCCTGCAAACGAGATGATTTCCGGATTTGTCGTGAGTTTTAGGAGTTCGCGAATGATCGAGCTTTTTGCGGTCTTCGTCCGCTGTGCGTAGCGATGGGCCCAGGGCGCAGCCATATTTTTACCCCCCCAAGTACACCTTATTGTCGGATGCAATATGGCCCGCCGTCTGTGACGCAGGACACCACACTGAGGGTTATGTTTCAGCCCAGCCCCTCAGGTGAATCATTTGTTTCAGGGCAAGCGGTCGTAGGTCTGAGCCATCTGGCGGAGACGCTTCCCGATACCCAGCGTCAGTTCCTCCGCTCGGTAACGCCAGCGCCAGTTTCCCGACGAGGTGCCGGGCAGGTTCATGCGTCCCTCGCTGCCGATACCGAGGACGTCTTGCAGGGGAAAGATCACCGTGTCCGCCACTGAACCCATCAGCGTACGGATCATCACCCAGTGAATCTCGCTTCCGTCGGTGTCGAGGTAGCGGCGCGCGAACTCCATTTCCTTCTCTACGTCCTCGGGAGTACGCGTGCTGTCGGCGGCGCCCGTACTGTTCCACCACCCCGCGACCGTATCGTTGTCGTGCGTGCCCGTGTACGCCACCCGATGGCGCGGGTAGTTGTGTGGCTTGAAGTCGGGCGCTTGCGGGTCCTTGCCAAAGGCGAACTGCAGGATCGCCATCCCCGGCAACCCGAACCGGTTGCGCAGACCCTCGACTTCGGGCGTGATGACCCCAAGGTTCTCGGCAAGGATCGGCAGGCTGCCCAGCGCTCCCTCCACCGCTTCAAACAGCGCTACACCCGGGCCCTTCACCCATTTTCCGTTCACGGCGGTGGTCTCCTCCCCGGGAATCTCGTAATACGCCTCGAACCCGCGGAAGTGGTCGAGTCGAATCATGTCGAGCATCTCGAACGCTCGTCGGAAGCGCGCAATCCACCATCTGAACCCTGCCTGGGCATGGACCTCCCAGCGATAGATCGGATTTCCCCAGCATTGTCCCGTCGCGCTGAAGTAGTCCGGCGGAACTCCCGCAATCACCCGCGGCGTCCCGTCAGCCTCGAGATCGAACAGGACGGGCTCGGCCCACACGTCGGAGCTGTCCTGCGCAACGTAGATGGGTACATCGCCCATCACGCGGATGCCGTTGCGCCCGCAATGTGCCTTTAGGTCCACCCACTCCCGCTCGAACTCAAACTGAATGAACTTATTGGTTTCAATCTGCTCGTGCAGATCGCGGCGGGCCCTCTCAAGCGCGGACGGCTCGCGCAACGCCAACTCCGGCTCCCACAGTGTCCACATCACATACTCATGGGTTTCCTTTAGTGCCATGAACAAGGCAAACTCGTCGAGCCATGAGGAATGACGCTGACAAAACACCTCGTACGCCGCCCGGTCCGCGCCATCGGCGCGCTGCCGGAAGCCTTCAGCCGCCTTGCGTAAAAGGGGAAGCTTCCAGCGGATCAGCGTTCCGAAGTCCACACTCTCCCGCGGCAACTTGGGTTGTTGCCCCAGATCGTCGGCCGATAAGTACCCCCGCTTCACCAGCGTGTCGAGATTGATGAGTAGTGGATTACCCGCGAACGCCGAGAAGCACTGATACGGCGAGTCCCCGTAGCCGGTCGGACCCAGCGGAAGAACCTGCCAGATAGTTTGCCCCGCGTCTTTCAGAAAGTCGGCGAACCGGTGTGCCTCGCCGCCCAGCTCACCAACGCCATGAGCGCCGGGAAGGGAAGTAGGATGCAAAAGAATGCCGCTGGATCGTGGAAAGCTCATGCTGGACTACCCGCTAACAGGTTTGTACGGACTGCCCCCTCGTGGCCCATAGCTGCCTTCCGTTAGCAATTGTGGGGTCGAGCCTATTTCGCCGCTCTTCCGGGCTTTAGCGTGGCGATGACCTCAGCATCCGCCGGTAGCGGCGCGGCCTCCGCAATCACCTCTGCGCCCGGATCAACCACCCTCTGCATCAGCAACGCTGCCAGCGCCATGAAGACTCCGCCGGCGATCACCGCCGCCAGACGATTATTGTTCAGCACGTGGTTCATTACCCAGCCGAAGCCCAGTGATGCGATGATCTCCGGCAGCACGATGAAGAAGTTGAAGATGCCCATGTAAACGCCGGTGTGTTCGGAAGGCAGCGATCCCGCCAGCACGGAATACGGCATGGAGAGCGTGCTGGCCCAGGCAATGCCCACCCCTACCATCGACAGGAGCAGCAGGTTCTTGTCGTGAATCACAGCCACGGATACCAGCCCCAGAGCGCCGCAGAACAAACACAGACTATGGGCGTGCTTCCGGCCAACCGCCTTGGCGAGCGCAGGAAGGAAAAATGAAGACCCGAAACACACCAGCGAATACATTCCAAAGCAAATGCCGCCCCACTCCACCCCGCGGGTGTAGATGGGCGAGTTCTGGTCCGCTGCTCCAAACACATTGCGCGCGACGGCCACAGGAAAGTACAGCCACATGCAGAACAGTCCCAGCCAGGTGAGCAACTGCACCGGGGCCAGTTGCCGCATGGTGGCCGGCATATGCGCGATGGCGGTGAAAATCTCGCTGGCATGGCTGGCGATGCCACGATGCTCTGACTTTTTTTGCCGGAACGCGTTCAGGTCCGCAGGCGGGTATTCCGGAGTGGTGGTAATCGTCCACAGCACCGCCGTAAAGAATGCAGCCGCCCCGATATAAAACGACAGCCGAACGGTTAGTGGAATCGCATGCTCACCGTGTTCGCTCCCCACATGAAACACGTTGGTCATCAGCCATGGCAGGGCCGACGCCACCACCGCTCCCAGCCCTATGAACAGGCTCTGCATGGCGAATCCCTGCGTGCGTTGCTCCTCCGGCAGTAGATCGGCGACGAACGCGCGAAACGGTTCCATGCTCACGTTGATACACGAATCCAGGATCCACAGCAGCCCGGCCGCCATCCACAGCGCCGACGAGCGCGGCATCAAAATCAGCGCGCAGGAACTCAGAATAGCGCCCGCAAGGAAATAAGGCCTCCGCCGCCCCAGCCACGTCCAGGTGTTGTCGCTCGAATGACCGATGATGGGTTGGACGATCAACCCCGTAAGCGGAGCCGCCAGCCAGAGAATCGGAATCTGATCCGCGCGGGCCCCTAGGTATTCATAGATGGCGCTCATATTGGCCATCTGCAGCCCCCAGCCAAACTGGATGCCCAGGAACCCGAAACTCATATTCCAGATCTGCCAGAAAGTCTTTCGGGGCTTGTGCGCCATCGCGCTAACACTGCTGTTCATTCTGCTGTCCCGGCGTGGAGATCATCCGACACTCTACTCCCTTTGCCGCCGAACTTCCAAACGCTCGGTTTCTTCTCTCGAGTGTCACGGCGGGCAGGGGCATTGACCGCCGAGAAGTCGAAGCGCCAGATGTTTGTTCGAATTTCCGGGGCCACCGCTGGCATGCGCAAACTTCGCCCACCTTTCCTGTCAGCCGCGCTGGGTTTACGATTAGCCCCGTCATGCCGAAATTCCTAAGGAGCCTCGCTCCGTTCATCATTGCGCTTGCGCTATCTCTTTCCGCCACCGCCCAGCCACAGATTACGAAGGTTGAGCCGCCCAACTGGTGGACCGGCTTCACCTCTCCCGTCATGGTTCTGCTCTACGGCGAGAACCTGAACGACTCGAAGGTCTCGGTCGCGTTTCCCGGAGTGAGAGTCGAAAAGGCGCAGTTCCAGCCGGACGGCAAACACGCATTTGTGTGGCTGAGCATCGCAAAAAGCGCCAAGCCCGGAGAGGTGAAACTCACGGTGAAGAACGGGTTGGACGCAACCGACGTCGTGTTTCCGCTCTTGCAGAAGCTGCCTCAACAGGGCCGCTTCCAGGGCGTCGCGCGCGACGACGTGATCTACCTGATCATGCCCGACCGCTTTGCCGACGGCGATCCCGGCAACAACATGCCCAAGGGAGCTACGCCAGGTACCTACGACCGCAACGCCCCCAAGGCCTACCACGGCGGCGACTTCAAAGGCATTCAGGAGCACTTACCGTATCTCAAGGACCTTGGCGTAACGACCCTCTGGCTGAATCCGATAGTGGACAACGACAACACCAGCGAGGGCTATCACGGCTACGGCGCTACCGATCTGTACGCGGTCGAAGACCACTTCGGCACGCTGCAGGAATTTCAGAGCTCGGTGGATGCCGCCCATCAGCAGGGAATCAAGGTCCTGCTCGACATGGTTCCCAACCACGTCGGCCCCAAGCACCCCTGGGCCACGTCGCAACCCGCGCCGGGATGGCTGCATGGCACCACATCCAACCACATCAATACCGATTACGACTATCCGCCCGTCACCGATCCCCACGCGGTCGAGAAGGACTACCGCAGCGCCCTCGACGGCTGGTTCGCCAACATTCTTCCCGACCTGGCGCAGGAAAACCATCTGGTCGCGGAATATCTGCAGCAGAATGCCTTGTGGTGGATGGAAATTGGCGGTGTGGACGGCTTCCGCATCGACACCTTTCCTTACGTCCCGCGCACGTTTTGGACGACATACCTGCAGCGTCTGCAGGCTACCTATCCTAATTTCTTCGCCGTGGGCGAGGTGTACAACTTTGATCCTCCGGTGGTCTCTTATTTCGCCGGGGGCCAGAAAGGCTTCGACGGCATCGACACCCACCTGACCACACCGTTTGATTTCCCCATGAACTCCGCCATTCGCGAAGTGGTCAATCATGGCGCGTCCGCGAAGAAAATCGTGAACGTGTTGCGTCAGGACCGCCTCTATCCCCATCCTGAGCTGCTGGTGACGTTCATCGGAAACCACGACATGAAGCGCTTCATGACCGACGCCGGAGGCTCGACCGCCAAACTCAAGCTCGGATTCTCGCTCTTGCTGACCATGCGCGGTATCCCCCAGATTTATTCGGGCGACGAAATTGCCATGCACGGCGGCGAGGACCCCGACAACCGCCGCGATTTTCCCGGCGGGTTTCCTGGCGATGCGCGCAATGCATTTACCCTGGGCGGACGCACTCCTGAAGAGCAGGACGTTTATGCACACGTCCAGGGTTTGCTCAAGCTTCGGAACGAGCATCCCGCCTTGCGCGTCGGCGACCAAAAGCACGTCGCGGTGGGTGACGACTACTACCTCTTCACCCGCGAAACCTCGGGCGATCAGCTGCTGGTCGTCTTCTACAAAGGGGGAGATCCGAAGGCCATCAACGTCGATTTGGCCGACACCACCATTGCCAATGCCCGCGGCTTCATTCCAATCAACGCCGGCCCTGCCGTGCGCCTGCAGGGATCAATGCTGCAACTGCAACTCGCGCCGCAATCGGTGGCCATCTATCGTGTGGAATGAAGCAGCATCTCCTCGGTCGTAGTAGGTGGTTTGACCGCTAAGCGGGTCCACACTCGGACGGTTCAAATTCCCAACCTCAGGTGACGGCGGTCACTGTGGAGCGGCCACAAGACCGCTAGAGTGAAAAACGGCGTGCGCGGCTGTCTCGCAGTTGCGGGCAGCAGAACGCCAAGAGTTCGGCCATTGATTTGGGACCCGGCGCTGCTTACAATGTCAGGCGCCCAACTTTAATACCTACAAGGAGACAGAGATTCCATGAAGCGTTTCATCGTTCTGTTGTTTGTGGTTGCATTGATGTCAGGTATGGCCCTCGCTGCGGAAGACGGTGCGGCGATTTTTAAGGCGAAATGCGCTATGTGTCATGGCCCCAATGGCGAAGGCAAGTCGGGCCCGGCCCTGAAGGGCACCTCGCTGACCGCAGCCCAGATTGCTGACGTGCTGGAGAAAGGGGCGCCCGGCAAGAAGGCCCCCCATGGCAAGCCCGTGGCCGGCCTGACCGCCGACCAGGCGAAGGCTGTGGCTGACTACGTAAAGACTCTGAAGTAGGCAAAAGCCTTTCCGCGATATTTAACGAGTCGGTTCTTCGGGACCGGCTCGTTCATTTTCTTGGTACGCCATCCGGTTCAGTCGCCGTTGCCCCAGTTTGCCAAGCCTTTGTCCTTGACAAAGCCTTGACAACTATCACTCCACCCAATCGGCGATAAAGATGTTGGTTTCGTGCGGCGCCTTGCCGTTCCGGTTCGAGGCCCACACAAGCCGTTTGCCGTCGGAGGTGAACATGGGGAAGCCGTCAAAATCGGGATGGTAGGTAATCCGCTCCTGTCCGGTGCCGTCCTCGTTGATGAGGTACAGATCGAAGTCACGGCCGTTGGTGGGATCGGCTACGTTCGACGCAAAAATAATCCGCTTCCCGTCGGGAAAGAAGAAAGGTGCGAAATTGGCCGCGCCGTTATGCGTGACCTGGTGCTTGTTGCTTCCGTCGGCGTTCATCACCCAAATCTCCAGGTTGCCGGGACGAATCAGTCCTTTCGCCAGTAATGCTTTGTAATCCGCGGTTTCTTCCTGCGTTTTGGGATGCTCAGCGCGATACACAATCTTCTTTCCGTCATACGACCAGAACGGCCCACCGTCGTAACCCAGCTCGTGCGTGAGCTGTTTTACATTGCTGCCGTCGGCATCCATCGTGTAGATGTCCAGGTCACCGTTGCGCATCGAAGTGAAGACAATCTTCCTGCCATCGCGGCTGATAGTGGCTTCTGCGTCGTAGCCCGGTGTCGTGGTCAGGCGCTTGGCTCCGCTGCCGTCGAGATTGGCAGTGTAGATGTCATACGAACTGTAAATCGGCCACACATACCCCTGCGAATAATCCGGCTTGGGAGGACACTCGGGCGATACTGCCTCGGTTGATGAATAGAGGATCTTCTTCCCGTTGGGAAAGATGTAGCTGCAGGTGTCGCGTCCTTTGCCGCTGCTGACCAGCTTGGGCTTCGCCGGCTTACCGTCCGGGGTGTCCACCGGCATGGTGTAAATCTGATCGCACGGAACGCCCTCGCCCTGGTGCTGAAAAATAAGTATCTTGTCGTCGATGGAGAAATACGCCTCGGCATTTTGCCCGCCAAAGGTCAACTGCCGAACGTTCTTCAGGTGCTTCTCTTGTGGCAGCGTCAGCGGTGATGCCTCCTGCGCAGCGAGCCCGGCGGACAATACAAACGTGAGAGGTGACAGGACGGTCACCTGAAGGGTTTTGATTTTCAATTCAGATTTCCCCGGTGTCGATTTTCAGCGATTGCACTTCTCCTGTCTACTTCGCCGCCGCCAGCACCGCGACCCCGTAATGTTGCAGCGTCACCGATTGCGTGGGGCCGCCGTTCAGCACATCGTGCATCGCCGACGGCAACTTAACGGTTTGGAGCGTCTTGGCAAAATTCACCAGTACATACACTGCGCCATGGTCACCGTAACGCGGGCTCACCTCCACCCCTTCAGGCACCGGACCGAACGCACGCTTTACCCCGCTGATGTCGGCCATCCAGCGCGCTGCCTGTGCCATCGTCTTCTGATCGAGCCATGCCCCAATATAGGTGATTCGTCCCTTGCCGACCTTGCGGGTAATGGCTGCGGGTTGTCCGTCGAGCCAACCGTTGCTCCTGCCGTAGCGCATCAGCACCTCAACGTCGGCGTCCTTGGCGCTGAGCAGCTCCGCCCACATCGGACTTTCTCCCGTACCCCACTTGCCCTCGATGGGGACCGCGTCCACCAGCGCGTAATACTGCTCCACCCGTCCGCCGAGCATTTCTGTCAGCGGCCCCGGCTGCCGCTGTGGCCACAGGCTGTTGTCGTCATCCTTCATCGCAGAGCGCTGCCCCAGAACCAGATGTCCGCCATTCTTAACGTATTGCATTAAGTTTTGTGCAATCGCCTCCGACACCACATTCAGTCCCGGCGCCAACACCAGCTTGTAGCCGTTCAACGAAGCCGTCGGAGACACGATGTCCACCGACTGCGCCGCTTCCCGCAGCGGCCCGTAGTAGCTAAGAATCTCCTTCACCGGGTCATAGTTCTTGTTGTGCTTCTGCCACTGGATGGCCCAGCGGCTGTCGTACGAGTGCAGAATCGCCACCTCGGACTTCACTGACGTTCCGGCCAGCACCTCACTCGCTTTTTCGAACTCCCGCCCAACCTGTGCAATCTCCGGATACAGCGGGTCCGATGTTCCATCCGGCCCCACCAGCGTCCCGTGATATTGCTCCTGCCCGTTCAGGGCGCTGCGCCACTGCCAATAGCTCACGGTGTCGGCGCCGTGGCCGATGTCGTGCCATGCCATGGCGCGCACCTCGCCCTTGTCGAGCCAGTTGTTGATGTCAGCCCAATTCACCCCGCCCGGCTGGGTCTCCATCACCCAGAAGTTCTTGCCTTTGAATCCGCGTGTCAGGTCATGCGCCGCGCCGTTCTTGACCGGATCGAGGTGCCCCTGTCCCACATAGTCATCCCATGCCGCTAGGTCAAGGTCTTGCGCAACCGTGTAGTGGTCGTAGCCGTCGAACCAGCCCATCATGTTGGTGGTGATGAACTGGCGCGGGTCGGCGTTTGCCCGAATCACCTCGAGCTGGTTCTTCTGATAGCTCCTCCACGTATCGCTCACAAACCGCATCCAGCTCAGCAGCAGCCCCGGATTGCCATATCCCACCTGGATCGGCACCTGGTTCCAGTCGAAATACGTCTCGCTCCAGTACGCCGTCGTCCAATGAGTGTTGAGGTTATCGAGCGTGCCGTAGCGGCTCTTCAGCCACTGCTGGAACTGCGCCCTGGTGTCCGCGTCATACGACACCTCGGCGTACTCGTTATCGATCTGCCAGCCCACCACATTCGGATTGTGCCCGAAGCGTTTCGCCAACTGTTCCGCCATCGCCCGCGCCAGCTCGCGATACTTCGGATTGGCAAAATCAAACTGCTGCCGGTTACCGTGCTGATCTTTGCGGCCGTCCTCCCTAGTGCGCAGGGTTTCGGGATACTTCTGCGTCAGCCACGCCGGAGGCGCGGCTGACGGGGTTCCGATAACCGTGACGATGTCGTGCTTTGCTGCAGCAGTGATAGCACGGTCCAGCCAGTCAAGGTCGTATTGGCCCTCGCTGGGCTCCATTCGGCTCCAGGCAAATTCGCCGACCCGCACCATGTGAATGCCCGCCTGCTGCATCAGCGTGAGATCCGCATCCCAGCGCGCTTCCGGCCACTGCTCCGGATACCACGCCGTGCCCAGCAACAGCGCCGGCGTGTGCGGCTGCGATGGCTGCGCGTTCGCCAGCCCAGCGCCGAAAATCGTGGCGCAAACGATGACCGACAGAAGGGAACGAAAGAGGGAAGCTAAGCTGATTCGGTGCATGGGAAGCTCTCCTGACGCCTGTCTATTTCAGCAGCCGGGAACATGAAAAGGAAGAGCGGCCCGCAGGCCGCTCGTCTGATGGAGAGGAAGACTAGTTGGCTGCTGC